>Ga0207830_100045_pt1 | contig 140917 bp, 132 predicted proteins | sample TtanPargueraPR_6_FD_187740 | JGI IMG/M metagenome (GOLD analysis project Ga0207830, IMG submission 187740) | Aerobic enrichment media microbial communities from Bioluminiscent Bay, La Parguera, Puerto Rico - Tt and E2 (3) (SPAdes) | ecosystem: Environmental > Aquatic > Marine > Unclassified ...
AGACACTTACGGATCGGTATATTGATGCCTACCATGAGGATCTCGAAACCCTGGGAGTTGAAGCTCCGGATTTGGAGCCCCGAGTCACAGAGCATATTCCGGACATCATAGAGTTGATTCAGGCTCTCATGGTTCGGGGGCACGCCTATGAAGCATCGGGGCACGTGCTTTTCCATGTGCCTTCCTATTCCGACTATGGGGCCTTGTCCAGACGCAAACCCGAAGACATGCTTGCCGGTGCCCGGGTAGAGGTCGCCCCCTATAAGCGGAGCCCTCTGGATTTCGTGCTCTGGAAACCATCAACCGGCGATCAGCCCGGCTGGGCAAGTCCCTGGGGGCGCGGCAGGCCCGGATGGCACGTTGAATGCTCGGCGATGATCGGCAAGCACCTTGGCACAACGATCGACATTCATGGTGGTGGGCAGGATCTGATATTCCCGCACCATGAAAACGAAATTGCCCAGGGTACCTGTGCCAATGGCACCCTCTATTGTCGAAGCTGGGTTCACAACTCGTTTGTTACCGTGGATGGGCAGAAGATGTCCAAGTCACAGGGCAATGTGCTGTTGATTCGGGATCTGCTTGCCAAGGCTCCCGGTGAAGCTATTCGCCTGGCTCTGCTGTCGACCCATTATCGCAATCCCCTCGACTGGAATGAGCGCCGCCTGACTCAGTCGATCGGAATCCTGGCCCGTTGGTACGGCTCTCTGGCCGACGCGGAGGATGACACGCCGCTGCAGGTCGGTGCCGAGAGCGAGCCAGACGCGGAAGTTCTGGCCGCTCTTCGCGATGATCTTAACGTGTCCCGGGCGTTGAAACGGCTGCATGAGCTGTGTCACCAGGTGCAGCAGGCCGATACACGCGAGCGGGCGAGGGAAGCGGCGCGGACCTTCCGCGCCTCGGCCGGCATGCTAGGCCTTCTTCGCTCGCCTAGCGAGCTGGCGCTTGCTGATTTGCTTGGCTTGGAATCGAGCAGTAGTCGTGAGGAATTGCCACCCGAAAGCATTGAGGCAATGTTCCGTGAACGGCAGGAAGCCCGTGATCAGAAGGATTTCGCGCGTGCCGACGTGATCAGGGAGAAACTGAGGCAAGAGGGAGTGGTGATTGAGGATACGGCTCAGGGCTCGCATTGGCGTTGGGGAAAAGAGCGTTGACACTTTCTCGTCGAGAGAGATGTGTTTCCTTACTCTTCAGGTGCTTCATCGCCATAAGGTGCTGAATTCAAGCTGGAGGAAAGTCGCATGACTGTAGAGGGCTACCACCCTGAAAAATACGCGGATCTGTTGGTTGTTGGTGGCACCGTGCTCACGCCCAATGGTTCCGAACAGGCGGATTTAGCCTGTCGTGACGGTCGAATTGTCGCCCTCGGATGTTTGCAGGGGCAGTGGGACGCTGTTTCGACCATTGATGCCCGGGGGCTGCATATCTTGCCCGGTGTGATTGACAGTCAGGTGCACTTCCGCGAGCCCGGGCTGACCCATAAGGAAGATCTTGAAGCCGGGACTCGCGGCGCGGTGCTGGGTGGGGTGACCGGCGTTTTTGAAATGCCGAACACCAATCCACTGACCCTCTGGCATGAGGATTTACAGGCGAAGCTGGATGCGGCTCAAGGTCGGGCCTGGTGTGATTATGCCTTTTACATCGGAGGCTCGGGCGTCAATGCCGAACAACTTCAGATTCTTGAAACTCTGCCGGGCTGTGCGGGTGTGAAGGTATTTATGGGCAGTTCGTTTGGCGACCTGCTGGCGGACGATGACACCGTGCTACGAAACATTCTGCGCCATGGGCGCCGACGGATGGCTGTCCACGCCGAGGACGAGGCCCGCTTGCGCCAGCGCAAGTCGATTGTCGAGGCCAGTGGCGATGTTTACCAGCACCCGGACTGGCGCGATGTGGAGTCTGCGCTACTGGCGACGAAGCGGATCGTAGCCATGGCGGAGGAAGCGGGGCGTCGCCTGCACGTCCTTCATGTTTCCACCACCGAGGAAATGCAATACCTGGCCCGGCATAAACGGCGCGTGACTGTGGAAGTGACGCCGCATCACCTCACCATGGCGGCCCCCGAGTGTTATCAGCGCCTGGGAAGTCTGGCCCAAATGAACCCGCCGGTCCGCGAACAGCGCCATCAGGACGCTTTGTGGCAGGCGATCCGAGAGGGCACCGTGGATGTGATTGGCAGCGACCACGCTCCGCATAGCCTTGAAGAAAAAGCGAAACCTTACCCGCAATCGCCCAGCGGTATGACCGGGGTGCAGACGCTGTTGCCGGTGATGCTGGACCACGTACATAACGGGCGCCTCACGTTGCAGCGGTTGGTGGATCTGACCAGTGCTGGCCCTGCGCGGATCTTTGGCCTGGAGGGTAAGGGGCGCATCGCACTCGGATACGATGCCGACCTGACAATCGTTGATCTGTCTGCGCAGCGCACGATAACGAACGATTGGATAGCCAGCCGCAGCGGATGGACGCCATACGATGGCAAGAAGATAACCGGCTGGCCAATCCACACTGTGATTCGGGGTCATGTGGTTGTGCGTGAGGAACAACTTGAGGGCGCTCCCCGGGGCAAGACTATTCAATTTCTCGAAACATTCGGGGCAATCTCTGCCTCCGATTGAATTAATTTGATCAGAAAGGAACGATATATCATGACGACCGATTCCGGTAACACCAGAGATTCCGGCCCAGGCACTGTCGGGCTCGCTGCCAGAACCTCAATCGAGCAGGTGGAAGAAGGGGCGGAGTTGGCGCCCAAGTTCGACGCTGATGGCTTGATTACCTGCGTAACCACAGATGCAGAAAGTGGGGAAGTGCTTATGCTGGGGTATATGAACGCCGATGCATTGGCGAGAACCATTACCACCGGTGAGGCCCATTACTGGAGCCGTAGCCGTGAAGTTCTATGGCACAAAGGCGCTACCAGTGGGCTGGTTCAGGAGGTGGTTGAAATGCGCATCGATGACGACCAGGACGCGGTCTGGTTAAGGGTTCGCGTGGCTGGCTCGGGTGCCAGCTGCCATGTCGGTTACCGCTCCTGTTTCTATCGCAAGGTGCCGGTTGCGGCAGAACGAAACAACGGCAGTGATCTGGTGTTTGTTGAGCATGAAAAACAGTTTGATCCCATGGACGTGTACGGTGATGCGCCCAACCCTACTAGACTCTAAGGAGGAATGGGCGATTGCATGCTCAGTCGGCCAGCGTCGGCCATGCGGCAATTGAACGTATCGGCAGGCGTGCTTATTGTCGGTAAATGAGCTCCTTTCGCTCGTTCAGGGTTTTAACCTCTGCGCACAGTTCTGCTGTCGGGCGTGCCAGTAACCGGGGAATCCCGATGGGTTCCCCGGATTCCCGGCAGTAGCCGTAATCACCGTTTAATATTCGCTTGATCGCAGCCTCGATTTTCGGGAGCAGGCGTCGTTCCCGGTCGACAATGCGCAGCGCCAGTCTCGATTCCTCTTCGTAAGCGGCGCGATCCGCCTCGTCGTTCATTTCCGGCGGGCTCGCCAGCTGCCGTTTGGCAGACTCAATGCTGTCCATCGTTTCGGTGCGCAAATCTTCAAGCAATTTTCGAAAGAACGCCAGTTGCGCCTCGTTCATGTAGTCGTCGGCCGGTGCCTGCAGAATCTCATCTCGCGTCATTGTCATGATGGCTTATCTCCAGGCGGGAAAGGGGTCATTGAGGGTCTGCCAGAATTCCTTGCCCGCGAGCAACTGCTCGTCATCCAGCAGGCATGCATCCAGCTGGCGGGTTATGACGTCGCGATCCAGGTTCTGGCCAATGAACACCAGCTCCTGGCGCATGTCGCCGAAGGGTTCCTCCCAGCTTTCCATAATGGCCGTTCGGTATTCCGGGTCTTCTGGCCAGTTACTTTCCGGCACGGCTTTCCAGAACATGCCGGCAAAACCATAGCGGGCAATACCGCCGGCCTGACTCCAACTGCCTGCGAATTCGGGGCGGGTTGCGAGCCAGAAATAACCCTTGGAGCGGATCAGTTTGCCTTTCGAAGTCCCCTCGTGCAGGAAATCGTAGAATTTGGCGGGATGGAAAGGTCGGCGTGCGCGATACACGAAGCTCGAAATGCCATACTCTTCGGTTTCAGGAATGTGCTCGCCGCGCATTTCCTTGAGCCATCCGGGGGCCTGCTGAGCACGCTCGAAACTGAAACGGCCGGTCTCCAGCACCTTGTCGAGCGGCACTGCGCCCTGGGAGATCGGAATAATTTCCGCTTCTGTGTTCAGGCTGCGAAGTACTCCTTTGAGTCGTTCCAGATCTTCCGGGCTGGCCAGGTCGGTCTTGCTGATCAGCAGGATGTCACTGAACTCGATCTGGTCAACCAGCAAATCCGCAACGCTGCGCTCGTCTTCCTCGCCAAGGCTCTCGCCGGTTTCCTGGAGTGACTGGGCCTCGTCATAGTCCTTCAGGAAGTTCACCGCATCCACCACCGTCACCATGGTGTCCAGGCGTGCGATATCAGACAGGCTAACGCCGTCTTCGTCGGCAAAGGTAAACGTCTCCGCCACCGGCAGGGGTTCTGAAATACCGGTGGACTCGATCACCAGGCAGTCAAAGCGCCCTTCGGATGCCAGTTTCCGGACCTCGACCAGCAGATCCTCCCGAAGTGTGCAGCAGATGCACCCGTTGCTCATTTCCACCAGTTTCTCTTCCGAGCGGTTGAGCGTGACTTCCTGCTGGACCTGGGCGGCATCGATGTTGACCTCGCTCATGTCGTTCAAGATCACCGCCACGCGTTTGCCAGCGCGGTTGTTGAGAATGTGATTGAGAACGGTGGTTTTGCCGGCGCCCAGGAAGCCGGACAGTACCGTAACCGGTAACCGCGAGTCAGATTGCTTCATTCGTAAACTCCTGCGTTTTTCCGCTACGCGCCGCGTCCACGGCGCTTTACTTTAGATATGTTATAACATAACATTCCCGGCCCTGAAACGTTACCTGTTTTTAAGTTCGTTCCGATAGCCTGCAGGCACGGAGGTTGTCCATGACAGTAGAGTCCAATGCAGTGTCCGGTCCTGTGGCTGTTCACGGGAGCAAGCCTGAATGTCTGACAGAGATATTCCGGGATGAGGTCAATCTCGCGGTCTGGCGCCGGGAACCGCGCACGGAATGCCTTGAGTTTGCCCGCCATTTCGCCTCAGAGATGTCCAGCTTCGAGCGCTTTGTGGCGCAGGAGAAAGACGAACCTGTTGATGAGATTCTTCCCGGCTGGGCACTGGAGCTGTCTGGCGCCCGGGCGTGGCTGGCGGATGTCAGGGAACTGATCGCCATGTATCGATGCCTGTTCGAGCCTGCTGCCGTGGGGATTCGGGTTCATGTGCTGGCTGACACCATGTGTCCCCGGTTTCACACCGACCGGGTTCCAGCCCGATTGCTGGTGACCTATTCGGGACGCGGGACCGAGTGGCTTGCAGAGCCGGATGTTCTGCGCGCGGAAAACCCGGGGCCGTTGCCGGAACAGCCAGCAGCGGAACACTGCATCCAGGTCATGCCAACCGGCTCGGTTGCGATCCTCAAGGGAGAAGCCTGGATTGGCAACGAAGGTCGCGGCCTTGTTCATCGCTCGCCCGCGCCGGGTGATACCCCAAGGCTGGTTCTGGGACTGGACTGGCTTTCCTGAAGCAATAAAAGCAATGTTATAACATTAACTAAGGAGTTTTTGATGTCTGATCAATTCCGCCAATTTCCCTTCAGCCTGCGACCGATTGCTACCTCTGCGCTGCTGGTTTCGGCTGCAATGCTGACGGCCTGTGGCGGTAGCAGCAGCTCTGAGGATGAGCACGAGCACACGGAGATCGACACCGCCGGTCGTCTGGCCCTGTTCGATTCCGACGCTTCGCAGCTCAAGGTGCTGGACCTCGACAGCAGTGAAGTGCTTGCCTCCATGGCCATGAATGGTGAAGCGCCGCGCCTCTACGCCTCACCCGGCAATCGGTATGCGGTCGCTATCCAGCGGGGCGACGATCTGGTGTCGTTTGTTGACGGTGGGCTGTATACCGAGGACCACGGCGATCACATGCATGATTACGCAGAGACGCCGAGCATGCTGACCCTCACCCTGAACGATCACAAACCGACGCACTATTCTTCGGGTGAATCGGAAGGTGTCGTTTTCTTCGACGGTGGTGAGGCCGCAAGCTCGAAAGTGACCGTGTTTTCCGATGCAACTCTGGGAAGTGGCACCACCGTGGCCAGCCTTCAGCTGGAGAACAACATGCACGGTGTTGCCAAGATGATCGATGGCCACCTGTTTGTGACCTATCGGGACAGCTCAATCACGGACACCACGCTGCCGGCGGCGGTTGAACGTTACCACCTGGACGGCAGCAGCTTCGAATTCGAAGAACGCTACAGCCAGGCTTGCCCGAGGCTTCACGGTGCTGCCGCCAATGCCCATAGCCTTGGCTTTGGTTGCAGCGATGGCGTTCTGGTGATTGATCTGCACGAAACCGGTTATCCGGCCACCAAGCTGGCGAACCCCGAGGGCCTGGCGGAGGGCGCTCGCATCGGAACCGTGGTTGCCAATCACGATGTTGAGGAGCTGGTCGGCATTGCCGGTGACCGTCTGTTCGCGATCCATCCGGAATCCACCACTGAGGTCTACCACGAGCTTGAACTCGGGGAGGGCGTTGGCCGCCTGGCCCAGGGCTTCACGACCCACGGGGAGGTCTTCTATGTGCTCGGCGATGATGGCGGCCTGAGGTTGTTTGACCCGTCTAACGATTGGCAACTGATCACCACGGTTGAGTTGATGGCTTCGCCGGGCGAAGAGGACACGCTGGCCGTGACCACGTCTGCCGCCCAGGAGCGCCTGTTCGTGCTGCACAACCAGTCTGTGATCGAAGTGGATACCAGCGATGGCGATATCGTTCGGACCATCGACCTCGGTTTCAGTGCCTCTGCCATCGCCTGGCTGGGTCTGGCCGAAGCGGGCCACGATCACGACGACGAGCATTCACACTAATCTGCTTTCAATCCAGCAGGGCGCGTCGACACCAGGTGGCGCGCCCTGCTGCTTTATATACGGAGTCCCTATGTATAAACGTTTTGCTCCTTTTGCCATTTTTCCATTGGCCATGACGGCGGGCTGGGCAACCGCCAACGAACTCAATCCGGACGTCAGTGTGACGCTGGACGGATACTACAAACAGAACGAGACCGCTCTGTCCCATCGCGAGCAGGGCTTCGGCCTCGGCCACACAGAACTGTCCCTGTCTTCCCCGATTGATGACCTGTTCTCCGGCCGACTCACCGCTGTATTCGAAGAGCTCGACGGTGATAGTGAGGTACTGATTGAAGAGGCGTATCTGCAAACGAACGGTTTGCCGTACGCACTGAATGTGCGGGCAGGGCGGTTCCTGTCGCAGGTGGGCTATCTGAATGGGCGCCATATGCATGAGGACGACTTTGTCGAGCGCCCGGCCGCCTATCGCGCGATGCTTGGCAGCCACTATTACGACACCGGGGCACGCCTGAACGTGTTGTTGCCAACGCCTTTTTTCTGGCAGGTCGGTGCGGAAGCCTTTGCTGGTGACCAGCTGACTGAGGGTGAGGAAGACATTGGTGTTTACACCGTCAATACCCGGCTTGGTGGTGATATCAGTCTGTCACAAAGCTGGCAGCTGGGGCTCTCCTGGCTGCGGAACCGCCATGCGAAATCGGCGGAAACCGGGGACGGCAGCCACGATCACGATCATGAGGAAGGGCACGACCACAGCCACGGTGCGGCCTACACCGGCGAAAACCTCTATATCGCCGATCTGGTCTGGAAGTGGTCCCCCGACGGAAACAACCGTGAACAACAGCTGACGCTCAGCGGCGAATACCTCTATGCGGATGAGCTGAACCAGTTTGCGGCGTCTGACGATACCAATGAAGGCTGGTACGTTTCCGGCGTTTACCAGTTTGCGCCCCAGTGGTCGGCGGGCGTTCGTTACGGTGAGGTGGATCTTCAGGAAGCCCACGGCGATCACTTCCACAACCAGACCCTGGAAGAGACCGACGTGATGCTGTCCTGGTCCCGTTCTCACTTCTCCACGGTACGGCTGCAGTACACCCATCAGGAAGCGACCGGGTTCAGCAACGCCGACAATACCGTGATGGTGCAGTACGTCATGTCCCTCGGTGCCCACGGCGCCCATGGGTACTGATATGACACTTCGTAACGCCGTTGCGGCACTGTTGTTGATGGTGACCGCCGTGCCGGTCCAGGCCCAGCTTCGGGTGTTCGCCTGTGAACCGGAATGGGCGGCCCTGGTTCGGGCGCTGGTGCCGGATGCTGAGCTCACCACCGCCACCAGTCACCTTCAGGATCCTCACTACATCGAGGCTCGGCCAAGCCTGATTGCGGCGGTGCGGCGTGCGGATATTGCTGTCTGCACCGGTGCCTCGCTGGAAGCCGGCTGGTTGCCCATGCTGCTTCAACGGGCCTCGAACCCGGACATTCAGGCCGGGCGCCCGGGCCTGTTCTTTGCCGCCGACCATGCCCAGCTGCACGCCCCCCACGATCACGTGGATCGGAGCATGGGCGATGTGCACCCCGAAGGTAATCCTCATGTGCACCTGTCGCCGGATCAGTTGCCAGAGATTGCCCGTGCCCTGGCAAAGCGCCTGGGAGAGATTGAACCGGAGAGGGCTGTCGCCATACAGGGCCGCTACATTCGCTGGCGGGGCGACTGGAATGGCCTGCGTGCCGAGTGGTGGGCCAGGGCAGAGGCACTCAGAGGACAATCTGTGGTGGTTCAGCACTCCAACTTCGGCTATCTGTTGCGATGGCTGGATGTGGAAACGGCAGCGGATCTGGAACCGAAACCGGGGTTGCCTCCCAGCGCCAGCCATTTGAGCAATTTGCTGGCTAATCCAGAACTGGAGGATGCCAACGCCATCCTGATTGCCAGCTACCAGGATCCGCAGCCGGCAGAATGGCTGGCGGAGCAAACCGGGCTGCCCGTTGTGGTGGTGCCGGGGACGGTGACGGGCGAAGCGCCGGCGGACACCCTGGGCGGGCTGATCAGCGAGATCATTCGTCAGGTTGAGTCGGCTGCAGCAGGAGCCTCCCATGACGGAGTATGAATGGCTGCTCCTGCCAGTAGCAGGCAGTGCCATGCTTTGCCTGCTACTGGTCCCGTTAGGTTACCAGGTGATTGCCCGAGGCGTGATTTTTGCGGATCTGGCCATTGCCCAGTGGGCGGCATTGGGCACCCTGGCCGGCATGTATTTTCTGCCCAACCACACCCTGGCTGGCGCACCGGTCAGCAGCCTGATGTTTGCGCTACTGGCGGCCGTGGCGGTTCACCTGATCTTCCGTCGTCTGGCGCAAGCGAAGGAGGCGTGGATCGGTATCCTCTACGTGGTCGGGGCGAGTCTCGCCGTACTGCTGGTCAGTGGCGATCCCCACGGCGCCCAGGCGCTCCAGAGAGCCGCGTCGGGTGACCTGCTATGGGCCAGTTGGCCTGCGGTGCTTGCCGTTGGCATGCTCTCCGCGCTGGTCTGGTTGCTAAGCCTTTGGCGCCCCGCCTGGATGACGGGTGCGGTTTTCATGCCGGTGTTCGCGGTGGCGGTGACCTATTCGGTCTCCCTGGCTGGCATCTACGTGGTGTTTGCGACCTTGATTATGACACCGCTGATCCTCGGCTCCCTTGTCGGTAAAGGGCCTTTCCTGGCCGCTTGCTGTGGCATTGCCGGGCACCTGTGTGCGGTGGTGGTTTCCGTAATGTTCGATGTACCGGTCGGCCCGGCCATCGTGGTGGCGAGCCTCGCCATGTCACTGCTCTGGTTGCTCGTCCTACGCGGGCTTGCTGCCCAGAACCCGGGTGCGTTGCGGCCGGAAGCCGGCCGTGGCCAGTAACGCCAGCATCGCCGTCACGCCCGCGGTAATACCGAAAGCCATCGGGTTCCACTCCAGGTACAGGGAAAACCGGATGGCTTCCACCGCATGGGTGAAGGGATTGAACTGGCAAATCCAGTAAAGCCAGGGGCTGGCCTCGTTCATGCGCCAGAGCGGGTAGAGCGCCGAGGACATGAAGAACATCGGGAAGATGACGAAATTCATTACCCCGGCAAAGTTCTCCAGTTGCTTCATCCAGGTGGCGATCAGCAGGCCCAGAGCGCCCAGCATGAGGCTGGTCAGAATCAACGCCGGCAGCACAGCCAGGTAACCCCACAATGGCGGCTCGACATCCACCAGCAGGGCCAACAGCAGGAATACATACACCTGGCCGATGGAGACCACGCCCATGGCCAACAGTTTGGTCACCAGCAGGAAGGGGCGAGGCAGAGGGCTCATGAGGAGCACCCGCATGCTGCCCAGCTCCCGGTCATACACCATGGACAGGGCGCCCTGCATGCTGTTGAACAGGATGATCATGCCGCACAGACCGGGCGCGATGTAGGTTTCATAGGTGATGTAGGTGTCGTAGGGCGGAATGATGGAAATGCCCAGCACAGCCCGGAAACCGGCGGCGAAGACCACCAGCCAGAGCAGTGGCCGGACCAGAGCGCTGGCAAAGCGAGTGCGCTGCTGCCAGAACCGGAGCCATTCCCGTGTCTGGATACCTACAAAACAATGCCAGTAGTGAGCTGCTTTCATATCAGCCGGCTCCGGTCAGGGCGTGGAAGGTTTCGGCCAGATCGCGGGTGCCTTCGGCGTCGCAGATGGCCTGGCCATTGCCGTCGGCCAGCAACTGGCCCTGGTGCAGGATCAGCACCCGGTCCTCTTCACGGACTTCTTCGATCAGGTGAGTGGCCCAGAGCACGGTCAGGCCGTCCTCTTCGCACAGGGTACGCACGTGCTCGTTGAGCGCCTTGCGGCTTGCAACGTCCAGGCCCACCGTGGGTTCGTCGAGCAACAGCAGCGAGGGCTCATGCAGGAGAGCCCGGGCGATTTCCACTCGCCGGCGATGGCCACCGTTAAGCTGGCGGACGGCATCGTTGGCGCGCTCCAGCAGGTTGAAGCGTTCCAGTTCCCGATCACCCCTGGCTCTGGCTTCTTTGCGGGACAGTCCGTGCAGAGCGGCGTGGTATTGCAGGTTCTGACGAACGGTCAGGTCCAGATCCAGCGCGTTCTGCTGGAACACCACGCCGATCTGGCGCATGGCCTCGGCCGGCTGGTGTTTCAGGGACTGCCCGGCCAACCGGAGTTCTCCCTGCTGCAAGGCCAGCAGACGAGTGAGCAAGCCAAACAGGGTGGATTTCCCCGCGCCGTTTGGCCCGAGCAGGGCATGAAAACGGCCAGAGGTCAGCGCAAAGCTGACCTCCCGGAGCACCGGCCTGTCGCCGTAACGAAAGCTGAGGTTGCTCGCTTCAATGGTCATGACGTTGGGTCGATCACCACACCCCAGGGGTAGCGGCCTACCTTGATGGATTTAATCACCTTCAGGTCTTGCACATCGATCACGGAGACATCGCCGGACACGCCGTTGGTGGTGTACAGGTGCTTCTCGTCCTTGTCGAGATCCAACTGCCACACCCGGGCGCCGACCAGCAGATAGTCCAGAACCTCATAGGTCTGGGCGTCTACGACGGCCACGTGGTTGGAGGGCCCCAGTGCCACAAAAGCGTATTTGCCATCGGAGGTCAGTTCAATGCCCACCGGCTGGACCCGATCCTGATTTACGCCGGGCACCTTGAAGGACATTTCATGGATCTGCTCCAGATTATCCACGTCGATGATGTGCACGGTGCCGCCGATTTCGGCAGACGCCCAGGCAATCTTGCTGTCTTTGGAGAACTCCACGTGGCGCGGGCGCTGGCCCACGACGATGTTCTTCTCGATCTCGAAAGTCTCGGTGTTGATCCAGTGCAGCATGCTAGTGGTTTCGGAGGTGTTCACCGCCCACTTGCCGTCCGGGCTCACCGCCATGCCTTCCGGTTCGATACCCACATCGATCTGGGCCAGAACATCCTTGGTGTCCACATCCACCACCGTCACGATGGCGTCGTCCTCGTTGGCGATGTACAGGTGCCTGTTGTTCGGGTGCAGCGCAAACTGCTCGGGATCTTCGCCCGAGGGCAGGGTGTCCACAATCTTGCGGGTGGCCAGGTCCAGTACCTGCACCGTGTCGTCGTCACTGGCGCAGATGTACAGCTTGGTGTAGTCCTTGGAGAGCAGGATGCCCCGGGGCCGCTGGCCAACATCAATGGTTTCGATCACTTCCCGGGTTTCGGTATTAATCACCGACAGGGTGTTGTCTTTCTCGTTGGAGACATAGGCCACGCTGGCCAGAGCCGGTGTCGACAGGCCGATCATCGCCGCAAGGGCTGTGCGCTTGAACAGGGTTTTCATGGTGTAACTCCTTCTTGTTTTGAAAGTTGGCAACCGATGGTTCAGCCGTTGTTCCGACATTCGCTCTCGGGCTGGTCGAAGCCGAGGGTATCCAGTTCGGTATTCGGGTGAAGAAAGCCTTCGAACGGGGCGGTGGCCACCAGCCCTCTGGGGTGAACCATCGGAACGGGTTGACGCATCTGGCCATTCCAGTCCCGAAAGGTCACTTTTCGGCCCTTGAAAGCCGCCAACTGAAACTTGTCGCTGAACAGAAAATTCCGGATCTCGGTGGCATTGGCTGAGTTCAGGTCGGTCACGGCAGTGCCAATGGCGCGAATGGCGGCCCAGGCGGCGTAGTCTTCGCTGTTCATGTCGCGATTGGCCAGTTCGCGGAACCGGTTCTGCAGTTGCGCTGCGCCCCAGCTCTCCACTACCCGGTGCCAGGTGACCGGCGACATGCCCTGGGTGCCCACCACCGGGCGTGGCAGCCAGGTGTTGAATGGCACGTACTCGCCAAAATCGCCCCGCACATCGGCCACCACCACCGCGTCGTAATCTCTGGCCTGAGTGAACAGGGGCAGCTCTTTGGAGGCCGTGCGGCGGAGATCAGCGTCAAAGGTCCAGGGTTTGTCCTCGACAATCTCGAGCCCGAAGCGCCTGGCAGAACGGCGGAAGGCATTGGCCCAGTTCCTATCCGCCTCGGTGGGGCCGGTAATCAGAAAAACCTCATCCCACCGCCGCTGGTTCAGCCACTGGCCGAGCGCATCGGTGAGCATGGAATAGCTGGGTATGGTGTGTATCAGGTTTACATGGCACTGGCCGGTGCGCAGGGCATCGTCTTCGGCGCCGGCATTGAAAATCAGGGTGTTGTCGCCGGCTTTCTCAGTGAGGGCCTTCAGGGTCGAGGCAGGCGCGTTTACGACAAACAGATCCAGCCCGTTCTCGCGCATGGCATCAAAGGCCGCAATGGCCGCCTCTTCCGAATCCGCCACATCACTCTGCAAGGAGTAGGTCTGGCCCAGGAATTTGCCTGTTGTGCTGTTGTCGTTGATGGCTAGCTCGGCGCCCCGCAGGCCGGCGTCCTCGGGTTCCGGGATTACATTGGAAAGCACGGGCCCCTGGTCTGGCAGCCACTGCAGATAGCCAATCCGCACGTCCAACGATCCCGCTTTCAGCGGGGTTACTGCTGCCAGGGCGATCAGTAATGGAGTCACGGTCCGGGCGAGAAAAGACATGGGATTCTCCGGTTTGTTGTTGTACTTCCAGCTTATGAAAGGGGGAGAAGCCCGGAAATATTCAGAAAGTAGGAAAGTGGCGGTACTAAAGAACTATTCCGGTGGAAACTGTTGGCTTTAGCATGGGGTAGAGAAGGTGTTTTCTCGCAACGGATAAAAACAATGACCGTATATCGGAAGATTTCCCTGTTGATGCTGGCGGTTTTCCTTCTTGTTTATTTGCTTGGAGCGCTGTTCTACACCCAGCAAGCCCGCCATGACGTTCAGCGGGAGCTCGAAGGCGCTGCCGGGCTCGCCGGGAGTCTTGTGAGTCCCACTACTCTTCCAGAATCCGTTGTCGGCACTCTTCGTCACCTGACGCCTGTAGATGACACAGGCGGAAGCAGGGGTGGAGAGGTGCCGACATGGTTCTCTGCACTGATCGCCGGGGAATCGTCTCCGCCTGTGGTTAACGGCTGGCAGGTGAATCCCAAAGACGAAGTTGAGGAGATCTGGGAAGGCTTCCTGCTGATTTCGGGCGCCTATGCCATTGGTATGGGCCTGTGTTTTCTTGCCTTGTTCTTCATTGTTCGGCGCGGCATGCGCACACTGACCAGTCTGTCTGAGGCCATGGGTGCAGTTTCGGCAGGTCAAATGACATCCCGCCTACCGCGTCAGGGTGAACAGGAACTGGATGCGCTGGTTTGCCGGTTCAATTCCATGGCCGTGGCGCTCGAGTCAGAACAGCAAACGGTGAGCCGCCTGCTTAACGAACTCCTGCAGTTGCAGGATCGGGAACGCGAGCACATCGCCCGGGTGTTGCACGACGATCTTGGCCAATACCTGACGGGCATTCGGGCCCAGGCACGCAGCCTGCTCTACGACCCGGATCTCAGCGATCGCCAGAAGCAGCAGGCCAGAGATCTGGCGGAACACTGCGAGACCATCCAGAAGCACTTTCGGCATTTGTTGCAGGAGCTGCATCCGCTGGTGATGGAGCAACTGGGGCTGGGCAGTGCCATTCGCCATCTGACCGAGCAATGGCAACAGCTCAGCGGCCTGGAATGCCGCCTGGCGATGGACGAGCGCCTGCCCGATTTTACCGGGGAGCAGCAAACCCATCTGTATCGGTTCCTTCAGGAAGCCCTGAACAATGTTTCCCGTCATGCCAACGCTTCCTGCGCCACGCTGGCGGTTGCCCGCAACGATAACGAGTTGAGCGTAGAGGTGCGTGATGATGGTGTGGGCAATGATCAATTGCCAGGCAATGCCGGCCTGGGCGTGCGTTCGATGTGTGAGCGAGCCCGCTGCATGGGTGGCGAGGTAAGGTTTCTGAGCCGGTTGGGCGAGGGAACGCGAATCCGGCTGGCCGTGCCACTGACTCCGGGTACCGGAGGTGTTGCATGAAACTGATGATTGTGGATGACCACCAGGTAGTCCGACAGGGCATCGCCAACCTGCTGCGATCCATGTTGCCGGCGGTAGCCATCACCGAGGTCGATAACGGTCAGGATGCGGTGGCCCGCTATGGCGAGCTGCGGCCCGATGTGGTGCTGCTGGATATGGGCTTGCCCGATATCTCCGGGCTGGAGGTTGGGCGACGACTGCGTCAGCGCTGGCGGGGAGCGGCGATTCTGTTCTTCACCATGCACGATGAGCTGCCCATGGTGCGTCAGGCTCTGGATGTGGGAGGACTCGGTTTTGTCTCCAAGAGCTGCGCACCCGAGGAGCTTGCGGAGGCCGTAAAGCGGGTAGCGTCAGGCCAGCCCTATATTGAGCACCCGATTGCCACACGTCTGGCCATGAATCAGGAGCGGCCGGTCGATCACCGCCTGCGGGATATGACCCAGCGGGAGATGGAAGTGTTGCTGATGTACGCCAGAGGAGAGAGTCTGGGCGGAATCGCCGAACGCTTGTGTGTCAGCAGCAAGACCGTGTCCAACCACCTGGCCGGACTGAAAAACAAGCTGCAGGTTTCTTCCTCCGTAGAGCTGATTCACCTGGCGGTGGATGCCGGTCTGATTCGCTATGGCCAGTTGGAGCAAGCCAGGCGGGTCTGAGCCCGCCCCGGCTCACCAGTCAAAGGGGCAGGCCTTGCAGCCCTCCATGTAGGTGCCCTCGAAGGTGGCATAGTGGATGCGGCTTCCGGTGAGGTCCGCGCCTGCCAGATTGGCCAGCCCCAGCTTGGCTTCCTGAAGGTTCGCGCCCCTGAGGTTGGCCCCCTCAAGATTCGCCTTGGGCATCCAGGAAATCTCGAAACTGCTGAATGGCATGGTGGCGTTTATCAGGGTAGCCCCGGAAAAACGGGAGAAGTCGAAGTTGGCGCCGGTCAGATTGGCGCCGCTGAAGTCTGCACCTTGGGCGAACAGGTATTGGCCTTGTATTCCCTGCAATTCGGCATCCTTTAGCGATGCCCCCCTCATGCTGGCCCGGTAGACCTGAAGACGATATCCGGTGACGTTGTCGAGGTTCGCCCCGTCGAGGTTGGCGCCTCGCAGACTGGTGTGGCTCAGGTTGGCGCCCGACAGGTTGGCACCACGAAAGTTGGCAGAGCGTAGATCCATATTGGACAGATTCGCGCCCTGAAGGTCCGCTCCGGGGCAACTGGTTTCACGTTCAAGTTTGCAGCCGTTGATGAGCGGAACCGGCTCAAGATCGGCCATATAGTCACCGCCGAAAACGGGGGTGAACGCGAAAAAAAGAACGGCTGTTGCGGTGGCTCTCATGGATTCACTCCTGAATCAATCGTAAAAAGGGGCCTGGCAAGACGCCAGGCCCGAACCGGAGGAAGATTATCGGGAGGCCTGTGCCCAGGAAGGCATCTTGAAGACCCAGAAGGACCCGCCCTGGGAAATGGGCTTGGTCAGCTCCGCCATGTCGCCACCCCACAATGGAACGGCCCCGCCATAGCCAGAGGCCACACCGATGTATTGTTCTCCGTCCATTTCCCAGGTGATCGGCGACGAGATGATTCCCGAGCCGGTCTGGAACTTCCAGAGTTCTTCGCCGGTCTCGGCATCGAAGGCCTTGAGATATCCGTCACCGGTTCCGGTGAAGACGAGGCCACCCTTGGTGGTCAGAACGCCCGCCCACAATGGCATTCTTTCCTTGTGCTCCCACTCAATGTCACCGGTGATCGGATTCATGGCTCGAAGTATGCCTACGTGGTCGTCGTACATCCGCTTGATCCGGAAGCCCTGACCCAGGTAAGCCGCACCTTTTTTGTAGGTAACTTCCTCTGTCCAGTAATCCTCTTTCCAATGGTTGGCTGGAACATAGAACAGGCCGGTGTCCTGGCTGTAGGCCATCGGGTTCCAGTTTTTACCGCCCAGGAAAGGGGGCGAGACTTCAATAGACTTGCCTCGGGTTTCTCCTTCAGCAACCGCTGGCGGCCGCTGGCCTTCGACCTCGACCGGGCGGCCGGATTCCAGGTCGATGTGGGTGGCCCAGGTGATATTGTCGACAAAAGGAAACGCATTCTTCAATTTACCGTTTTCACGGTTGACCACGTAGAAAAATCCATTGCGGTCGGCGTGGGCCGTAGCTTTTACCGTGTCCCCGTCTTCATCATATTCGAACAGCACGAGTTCGTTGTTACCGGAGAAATCCCAGGCGTCGTTTGGCGTGTGCTGATAGAACCATTTGACCTCTCCCGTGGTTGGATCGACGCCAACCTGGCCGGAGGTGTAGAGGTTGTCGTAGTCAGCGGGGTCGCCTCCGGGCGAAGTACGTTTCCAGGTATTCCAGGGGGCCGGGTTGCCGGCGCCGATGATAATGGTGTTGGTTTCTGAATCGAAGCTGGCGCTTTGCCAGGGTGCGCCGCCGCCATGGCTCCAGGCCTCAACTTTTCCGGTTTCAGTATTCGGATCATCAGGCCAGCTGGGTGCCCGAGGGTCTCCCGTTGGCGTACTTTTTTCGCCGTTGAGCCGACCGAAGTGGCCTTCAACGAACGGGCGCATCCAGATTTCTTCGCCGGTATCCGGGTCGCGGGCAAACAGTTTGCCGACGACGCCGAATTCGTCACCGGAAGAACCATGAATCAGCAGGACTTTTCCGGTTTTCTGGTCTTTCACCAGCACCGGGGCTCCGGTCATGGTGTAGCCCGCCTCGTGATCGGCGAACTTCTCGCGCCAGACCACTTTTCCGGTGTCTTTATTTAACGCGACGATGCCGGCATCGAGGGTACCGAAGAACACCTTGTCACCAAAGATCGCGGCGCCCCGGTTGACCACGTCGCAACAGGGACGAATACCCTCGGGCAGGCGGTGACTGTATTCCCACAACCGCTCCCCGGTCCTGGCATCCAGCGCGAACAAACGGGAGTATGAGCCGGTGACGTAGATCACGCCGTCATGGACCAAGGCCTGGGATTCCTGACCGCGCTGCTTTTCATCACCGAAGGAGAAGGACCAGGCGGGAACCAGGCGCTCCACGTTATCGCGGTTGATGGTTGTCATCGGGCTGTAACGCTGGGCTTTGGGGCCGATGCCGTATCCCAGCACGTTTTCGGGGCTGCGGGCGTCATTGGCAATGTCATCCCAGGTAACCTCTTTGGCCTGGAGTTGGCCGGCCAGAACGGCCGTGGTCCCCAGCGCCAGTGCCAGACTGATACCCCGCAACAGCAGGTGCTTGCGTGTTCTGATGCTCATATTCTTTCCCCTTGGTTTTTGTTGTCGCCATCGTCTTGCCCATGGCATCGACGTCTCGAGTATTGGCAGTGACCGGGGAATCTGGCGACGGAAAACAGCCTCTCATTGCCGGGAAAATGTCAGGGAAAACCGGGAAATGTTCCCGAACGGGCGCTTTTTATCTGAAATACATCGAGTTTCACCGGAGGAATTCGGGCCCTCATGCTTTGGCCTTCGCTCTCTGCGTCTACTACCAAGGAACTACGCCAAAACCCCCAAAGTGGCATTCGGAATGCCCCGGTGGATTCCTAGACTGGAAGTCAGCACGTTGGCGACTGATAAATCCAATAGCCAACCACTGGGAATCCAATAACAGAGGTAGCAACAATGGCAATGTCCTTTTCACTCAAAGCACTGGTGACTGCGTCCCTGCTTGGCCTGGCGGGCCTGGTCTTTGCGCACGGCAACGTCACACCACAGGAAGTGGATACGGGCAACCTGCCGACACTCGGCGATGAAATCCGGATGGAAAACCCGTTCCGGGAAGGTAACGAGTACGGCGATATGAACGCCCAGGCGGTCAAGATCGGCGAGAGCGCTTACGCCGGCAATTGCGCGGGCTGCCATGGAATTCGAGCGATGTCCGGAGGCCTTACGCCTGATCTGCGGGAACTGACGGAATGGGATGACGAGTATTTTATCAACCGCGTGCGCAATGGCACCGACCGGGGCATGCCGTCATGGAAGAAAACCCTGGATCAGAACGCAATGTGGGCCATTCGGAGTTATGTGGAGTCTCTGCCCAAGCCGGAGTAACGGAAGTTGCTTCGATTCGCTCAAGGTTAAAACCGGGTCGGCCCAGTGCCGGCCCGTCGTCGTTGGGAGAATACAATGAAAATACTGGCGCCCATTCTTGCTTTACTGTTCTTCACCCAGGCCATCCTGGCTGGGGAAATCGATGATGGTGACAAGCTGCTGAACCGTCCCGCGGAGCGCAACTACGACGTCATCCTTGAATCCGGCTACTTGAAGGTTGGGGTGTATCAGAATTTCCCGCCGTATTCCTATCAGGTGGATGGTGAACCGAAAGGGATCGATGTTGAACTCGGGCGTCGGATCGCCCGTGAAATGGGCGTGGAGTTCAAAGTGCACTGGATTGTGCCGGATGAGAATCTGGGTGACGATCTGCGCAACAATGTGTGGAAGGGCCATTACCTGGCAAAGCGCCGGCTCGCCGACGTAATGCTTCGGGTGCCTTATGACAAGACCTACGCGTACATGCAGGATTCCACCGGCGAGTACATCAACGAACAGGTTGTATTGTTTGGTCCTTACCAGCAGGAAACCTGGCAGATCGCCTTTGATCCGGCCAGGCTCGACAGCGTTGAGACGGTCGCTGTGTTTCAGTATCACCCTATCGGCGTCGAGATCGATACCCTTCCTGATTTTTACCTGACCTCGGCGTTTGCTGGCCGTATGCGAGAGAAGGTTCGCCATTACGGAAACGTCGCGGAGGCTTTCGGTGCGATGCGCTCTGGCGAGGTGAGTGCGGTGATGGGGATGCGAGCGGAGATCGACCATGAGCTTTCCAAGCCTGAAAACGCGCAATTCAAAGCTGCGAGTAATGGTTTTCCCGGTATTGGCAAGCAGGTCTGGGATGTTGGTATGGCGATCAAACACACCCATCGGCAGCTTGGCTATGCGCTCGAAGCCATTGTGGACAGGTTAGTGCGATCCGGAGAAATGAACGAGCTGATGTCCGGCCAGCAGCTCCGATACAGTGTGCCCGGATACTATCGGGATTTTCTTGATGAGGCATCTTTGGCCCGCGCCGAGGGCCGTCATTAGTGAGAAAGGCTCGCCATCGGCGAGCTTTCTTTTTGGGGTATTACTACCAAGTGATGAGAAAACCTGTTCCCCGGGGCAATTGTTGGTTTTGGTGTCAGCGCGAAGAATCGTACCAGAGGCGGGAAAAGTTCCCGGTTCGCTGAAACGACGACAAGAGAACCGAAAACAAGAGACTTGGAGAGCGCAACCATGAGAACCAACAAGTTCGGGATTCGCATTGCGGCCAGCGCCCTGGCGATGGCTGTTTCGTATGGCGCCCATGCGGTAACCGACGACGAGATTATCAACGATCACAAGAGCCCCGAGGATGTAGTCAGCTATGGCATGGGTACGCAGGGCCAGCGCTACAGCCCGGTGGCGGACCTGAACACCAGCAACGTTCAATACCTGCAGCCGGCCTGGGCTTTTTCGTTTGGCAGTGAAAAAATGCGGGGGCAGGAATCCCAGCCGCTGGTAAAAGACGGGGTGATGTACGTTACCGCCTCCTACTCAAGAATGTACGCCATTGATGCCCGGACCGGCGAGGAACTCTGGCAGTACGATGCGCGCCTGCCGGATGGCATCATGCCCTGTTGCGACGTGGTCAACCGCGGCGCTGCCATCTATGGTGACAAAGTGATCTTTGGAACTCTGGACGCCAAACTGGTGGCACTCAATAAAGAGACCGGCAAGCCCGTCTGGATTAAGAAAGTGGCGGACTATCAGGCCGGTTATGCCATTACGGCAGCTCCGATGATCGTCAAAGGCAAGGTCATTACCGGGGTCTCCGGCGGTGAGTTCGGTATTGTTGGCAAGGTTGAAGCCTACGACGCCAACACGGGTGATCTGGTCTGGACCCGCCCGACTGTAGAAGGCCACATGGGCTATGTCTACAAGGATGGCAAAAAAATTGAGAATGGTATTTCTGGCGGCAAAGCCGGAGTGACCTGGCCCGGTGAAATGTGGAAGAACGGTGGTGCCGCCACCTGGCTGGGCGGGACCTATGACCCCGATACCGATTCCCTCTTCTTCGGCACAGGTAACCCCGCCCCGTGGAACTCTCACCTGCGCCCGGGTGACAACCTGTTCTCGTCTTCCCGTCTGGCGATCGATCCGGATGATGGCAGCATCAAGTGGCATTTCCAGACCACGCCGAACGATGGTTGGGATTACGACGGGGTGAACGAGCTGATCTCCTTTGACTACGAGGAAAACGGCAAAATCATCAAGGCTGCCGCAACGGCAGACCGAAACGGTTTCTTCTATGTTCTGAACCGTGAGAACGGCGATTTCATCCGTGGCTTTCCCTTTGTAGACAAGATTACCTGGGCCGAGGGGCTGGACCCCGACACCGGTCGTCCGATCTACACCGAGGGTGGTCGCCCGGGTAATCCTGCCGATATGGACGGTAGCAAAGGGGAGACAGTGCTGGCCCAGCCCGCGTTCCTTGGTGGCAAGAACTGGATGCCGATGGCCTATAGCCAACAGACGGAACTGTTTTATGTACCGTCTAATGAATGGGCCATGGATATCTGGAACGAGCCGGTTTCCTACAAAAAGGGTGCGGCGTTCCTGGGTGCTGGATTCACTATCAAGCCGGCCAACGATGACTACATCGGCGTTCTGCGGGCTATGGATCCAAAGACCGGTGAAGAGGTCTGGCGCTATGAGAATACGGCCCCCCTGTGGGGCGGTGTGATGACGACGGCGGGTGGTCTGGTCTTCACCGGCACGCCGGAAGGGCATCTGAAGGCGTTTGATGCCAAGACTGGCGAAGAGCTCTACCGGTTCAACACAGGTTCTGGTGTGGTTGGCACTCCGATCACCTGGACCATGGACGGTGAGCAGTATGTGTCCGTGGCCTCTGGCTGGGGTGGTGCGGTTCCGCTCTGGGGAGGAGAAGTTGCAAAGGTGGTGAAAAACTTCAACCAGGGGGGCATGGTGTGGACGTTCAAGTTGCCCAAAGACCGGATCGCCAGTAAGTGATCTGAACGATAAAAAAGGTCGCCCCCGGGCGACCTTTTTTATTCCCCCTGCCGGAGACAGGCCTATTCTATGGCCGATTCGCCACTCTTTGCCGGGAGGCCTGAAGGTCTTAACCAGACCGGCGATTTTCTGTGCGGCGCAAGGCGCCTGGGGTGTAATCCCAAGCCGTGCTCTTTGCGCCACTGGCGTGGGCTGGTTCCATGCCAGCGTTGGAAGGCCCGGGAGAATGAGGCCAGGTCTGAGTAACCGAGAATGCCTGCCAGTTGGGTCAGACTCACGGTCGATTCCTGCAGATATCGTTCTGCCAGGTTCTTGCGTGTGGCGTTAAGCAATGTCTGGAACGAGGTCTTTTCCTGGGCCAGGTACCGTTGCAGGGACCGGGGGCTTAGCATCAGGTAGTCTGCGACAAGCTCGATGCTTGCGTTGCCGGCGGGCAGGCAGGTTCGAATCAGGCGCTGGACATAGTCTGGCAGTTCCCGCACCGAGAGCGCGTCCATTTTCTCCAGATGTTCCCGCATAAGCGCATGCAACCCCGGGTCAGAGTCACTCAGGGGCAGGCTGAGCAAAGATGCATCGAACACCCAGCCGTTGCTGATACTGTTAAATTGCGGTGTCACGCCGAGCAGGCGGGCATAGGTTTTGGTGGAGCTTCCTGCTCCGTGTCTGAAATGCACTCCGGCCGGCTTCCAGGCAGGCCCCATGAGCATCCTCATCAGCGATAACCCGACGCCGATGGCCAGTTCCACGATCTGTCGGCTCGGTGTGCTCTCCTGCAGCGCCGGTTCGTAACAGAGGAAGGCCATTCCTTCCTGAACCGAAGTGGTCACCTCGGCAGCACTGGAATGCAAGTGGTAGTACCGGGTGAGCTCGCTGAGCGAGTCCCCCACGGTATTGGCGTTCTTGAACAGGTATAGAAGCCTGCCAAAGACTGCGGTGCCCTGAAAAATGCCGTATTCAAGACCAAACAGGGGATGTCCGGAGGCCCTGGCGCAGTTTTCAAGGAGCTGTGTAAAGCGCGTGTAGGCGATGAGGCTGTCTGGTTGCTGCAGAGTGTCCTCGGGCAGACCGGCGCTGGCGAGCATGTCCCGGTAGTCGAGGGTATGTTTACGACAGAACTCGTCGAGCCGGGCCAATGAAGAGGCGCGGGAAAGGTCAGTCAGGGGCATGGCGGCATTTTGTTGTTCCGTGGGCGGTGAGAGGGAGTCTTTCTGATATGGCGCAAATTATCAAATTTTTGGCGCGTATTATCAGGTTTGTGTCAAGTCGGTGCGCGAGGATTTGGAAGGGTCTTCCCGGACCTATGGCATAACAACTTATAAAACCCAACAGGAATAAACATGAAACCCTGGCTTGATTCTTACCCCAGCGACGTTCCCCATACCGTTGACGTGGATGCCTATGATTCCGTTCTCGGCCTGTTCAGGGATGCGATAGCCAAGTTCCCCGATCACGTAGCCATTGAGTGTTTTGGCGCATCCCTGACCTTTCGGGAGCTGGACAATGAGTCTGATGCCCTGGCCCACGCGCTGCAAAGCCGGTATGGCGTGGCGAAGGGGGATCGGATTGCGGTAATGCTGCCAAACATCTTTGCCTATCCGATTGCGCTGCTGGCAGTGCTGAAAACCGGTGCCGTGCAGGTAAACGTCAATCCGCTCTATACTCCGAGGGAACTTGAGCACCAGCTTAACGATTCGGGCGCTGAGACCATTCTTGTCTATTCCGGGTCGGCACCGTCACTGGCTGCCATCCGACACCAGACGTCGATCACGCGGGTGATCACCGTTAATCCCGGGGATGGCACCACTCTCTCGATCCCGGGCTCGGACATTCCCGAGGATCTTGGGGATTACACCCCATTGGCGGATCTGCTGGCGGAACACGCTGGCAAGCGACCGCAAGCCGTACCCCTGGCGGGGGACGATGTGCTGTTTCTTCAGTATACCGGGGGCACCACCGGCCCCTCCAAGGGCGCGACGCTCAGTCACCGCAATCTGATTGCCAATACCCTGCAGTTCCGCAGCTTTATACCCGCGGCCAATGAACCGGGGGCGGAAGTGGTGGTGCTGGCGCTGCCCATGTACCACATTTTCGGTCTGATGATCTTTGTTGCCTACGCGGCCATCGGTTCAAAGGCGATACTGATACCTAATCCCCGGGACATGGATGCCTACCTGGCTGCGATCAAGGATGCCGGATTCAGTGTTATTGGTGGTGTCAACACCCTGTATGCCGGCATGACCAAGCATCCTTTGTTCAGACAGGTGGACCTGTCTCGCTACAAGGTGGCGTTTGGCGGCGGCTCGAAGATCTTCCCGAGTACCTCTGAAGCGTGGAAAGCTCATACCGGCGCTCACATCGTTGAAGGCTTTGGTTTGTCTGAGACGGCTCCCATTCTGACGTTGAACCTGATGGGGCAGAACCGTTTCAGTGGGACTGTGGGATATCCGGTACCTTCGACCGATGTCAAAGTCGTTGATGACAATGAACAGGAGGTGCCGATAGGTACCCCGGGCGAATTGTGTGCCAGTGGACCCCAGGTGATGAGAGGGTATTGGAACCGGATCCAGGAGACTGAAGCAGCCTTCACCCGAGATGGCTACTTCAAGACCGGTGATGTGGCAGTGATGCATCCGGACGGCCAGTTCGAGATTGTTGATCGCAAGAAAGACATGATTCTGGTTTCCGGATTCAATGTATACCCGAACGAAATTGAAGCGGTGGCAGCGGAGTTGCCCGAAGTCGCGGAAGCGGCCTGTATCGGTATACCGGACGAGAAAACCGGGGAGCGGATCCGGCTGTTTGTGGCGCCCGTTGCCGGTGCCGATGTTGATGAGGAGGCGCTGATCAGTCATTGCCGCCAAAGCCTTGCCAGTTACAAAGTTCCAAAGGAAGTGACAATTCTGGAGGAATTGCCCAAATCCAATGTGGGCAAAATCCTGCGTAAAGATCTCCGGAATCTCTAACCCTCACCGCTGCTTGACGCAGACGCGGGCCCTGCCAAAGGGCCGCGTCTGAGCACCTGCGTGCACGTCCTGCAATCTACTACCAAGGGATGAGTTTTTCGCCTCCTTGGGATCATTCACCAATCCTGGTTTCACGACTACATTGAATAGGTAAACGCGAAGGCCGCGTTGGCAAGCGACAAACACAACAATGAGGTCAATGTCATGATCTACGCACAACCAGGAAAGGACGGTTCCGTTGTTTCTTTCAAATCCCGCTACGAGAACTACATTGGCGGTGAATGGGTAGCACCGGTTAAAGGCCAGTATTTCGAGAACATCACTCCCGTTACCGGCGAGGCGTTCTGTGAGATCCCGCGCTCGACGGCAGAGGACATTGAGCTTGCCCTGGATGCCGCCCATAAAGCAGCTCCAGCCTGGGGCAAAACCTCCCCAACCGAACGCTCCAATATTCTGCTCAAAATCGCGGACCGGATTGAAGCCAACCTTGAAAAGCTGGCCGTTGCTGAAACCTGGGACAACGGTAAAGCGGTGCGCGAGACCCTGAACGCAGACATTCCGTTGGCGGCTGATCATTTCCGCTACTTCGCGGGCTGTATTCGTGCCCAGGAAGGCCATATGGGCGAAATCGACCACAACACTGTGGCGTACCATTTCCATGAGCCCCTGGGTGTGGTTGGTCAGATCATTCCCTGGAACTTCCCGCTTCTGATGGCGGCCTGGAAGCTGGGCCCCTGTCTGGCAGCGGGTAACTGCACGGTGCTCAAACCCGCCGAGCAGACTCCTGCCAGTATTCTGGTTCTGATGGAAATCATCGGCGACCTGTTGCCGCCAGGTGTACTCAACATCGTCAATGGTTACGGTATTGAGGCCGGTCAGGCGCTCGCCACCAGCAAACGCATCGCCAAGATCGCGTTTACCGGCTCTACCCCGGTTGGCTCCCACATTCTGAAGTGTGCGGCTGAAAACATCATTCCTTCCACCGTCGAGTTAGGTGGCAAATCGCCGAACATTTACTTCTCCGATGTCATGAAGGCTGAGCCTGAGTTCATCGACAAGTGTGTTGAAGGTCTGGTGTTGGCGTTCTTCAACCAGGGCGAAGTGTGTACCTGCCCCTCCCGGGCTCTGGTTCAGGAAGACATGTTTGAGGAATTCATGCAAAAGGTCGTCGAGCGCACCAAGGCGATCAAGCGCGGTAATCCGTTGGACACCGAAGTGCAGGTAGGTGCCCAGGCCTCGAAAGAACAGTTCGACAAGATTATGTCGTATATGGAAATCGGCAAGCAGGAAGGGGCGGTTGTCCTGACCGGCGGTGACCGTGAACATCTCGACGATGAATTCAACAACGGTTTTTACATCCAGCCGACCCTGTTCAAGGGTGACAACAAGATGCGAGTGTTCCAGGAGGAGATCTTTGGGCCGGTTGTTGGGGTGACCACCTTCAAGACCGAAGAAGAAGCACTGGCTATCGCGAACGACACCGAATTTGGTCTGGGAGCGGGCGTCTGGACCCGTGACACCAATCGGGCTTACCGCATGGGGCGTGCCATTCAGGCTGGCCGGGTGTGGATGAACTGCTACCACGCCTACCCCGCCCACGCGGCATTTGGCGGTTACAAGCGCTCGGGTGTTGGTCGTGAGACCCACAAGATGGCGCTTGATCATTACCAGCAAACCAAAAACCTGCTGGTGAGCTACGACACCAACCCGCTGGGATTCTTCTGATCCGGATGCGTCGGGGCTGTCTGCATCGGCCCCTTTTTCGTGTGACCGCACAAGGACGGTGCTTTTGTTGAGCCCGGCGTCTGCCGGGTGGCTCCTGCTGGAGCCCGGGATGTTTTACCACTCTCCTTAGGCCCTTCCCAGGGCCTTTTTTTATGGCATTTGTTTTTTGTAGACGGCTGGTCTAAAGTGTTCTCAGGTTTTTGTAGACGAGCGGTCTAAAGTAAGCGTAATGGCAGAATCCAAGACACCCCAACGCAGGCGTGGCAGGCCACCCAAGAGCCAGAACGTCAGCTATCAGGATACCCGGCAGGCGGTGATTGAATTCGGGCTGGCAGTGCTGACCGAGAAGGGCTATTCCTATACCGGTATCGACGAAATCCTGAGGCTGGCCGGCGTACCCAAGGGGTCGTTTTATCACTACTTTGACAACAAAGAAGCGTTCGGCCGGGCGCTGATCGAAGCCTACGGTGACTTCTTCGCCCGTAAACTTGAGCGATCCTTCGCTGACGATTCCCGACCACCGCTGTCGAGGCTGGAGGCGTTTGTTCAGGACGCTAAAGCGGGCATGAAGAAATACGACTACCGGCGAGGCTGTCTGATCGGCAATCTGGGGCAGGAAATGGCGGCCCTCCCGGAAAGTTTCCGCGAGCTTTTGAGCGATACTTTTCGGGATTGGGAAGCCCGGGTTGCCCGAGTTCTTCAGCAGGCCCGACAAGCGGGTGATATCCCTCAAAGCGCGTGCTGCGAGTCGTTAGCGCAGTTTTTCTGGATTGGCTGGGAGGGCGCTGTGCTCAGGGCCAAACTGGAGCAGTCAGCTCAGCCGCTGGACCGGTTTTTCCATGGATTCATGGCGCTTGTACAAAGTGCCTGAGAGCTCGATACGCAAGTTCACTGATTAAACGGAGAGCGGGAGGCAACATGTTCAAAGCAATTCTGATTGAAGGCAGTCGGAGTGATCAGCAGGTGGCCCTGAAGTCTGTTGAAGAGACCCAGTTGCCTGAAGGCGACGTCACGGTTGAAGTGGCTTACAGCACCCTGAATTATAAGGATGCGCTGGCGATTACCGGCAAGGCGCCGATTGCCAAAACCTATCCCATGGTGCCTGGTATTGACCTCGCCGGGGTTGTGACGGAATCCGACAATCCGGATTTCAAGCCCGGCGACCAGGTCGTACTGAACGGTTGGGGTGTGGGCGAAAAACACTGGGGCGGGCTGGCTGAGAAGGCACGCCTCTCCGGAGACTGGTTGATTCCGTTACAAGTCCCGTTTACTCCGCGCCAGGCCATGGCCATTGGCACCGCGGGCTACACCGCCATGTTATGCGTGATCGCCCTGGAGAAGCAGGGTGTCAAGCCGGATTCGGGTGACATCCTGGTAACCGGAGCAACCGGAGGTGTTGGGAGTGTGGCGGTCGCGATCCTGGCTAAACTCGGATACTCGGTGACTGCGGTAACCGGTCGGCCCGAGGAGGAAGGGTATCTTAAGTCCCTGGGGGCGAAGCAGATTCTGGATCGGGCTGAGTTGACGGAGCCCGGCAAGCCGTTGGCCCGTGAAACCTGGGCGGGGGCTATTGATGTGGCCGGCGGACAAGTGTTGGCGAATGTCTGTGCGGCCATGAAGTATCGCGGTGTTGTTGCTGCCTGCGGTCTGGCGGCAGGGATGGACTTTCCGGCTACAGTCGCTCCGTTCATTCTCCGAGGCGTGACCTTGTGCGGTGTTGATAGTGTTATGGCTCCGAAAGCTGATCGCCTGTACGCCTGGAAGCGTCTGGCCGAGGACCTGTCCCCGGAGCTCCTGGACAGCATGATTACCGAGGTGTCCTTTGACGACGCTATCGGTGCCGCCGGACAGTTGCTCGAAGGCAAGTTGCGGGGCCGCGTGGTGATTCCGGTCGCCGGTTAACCGGCGTTTTGAACAGACTGATAACAACAGAGGATGCAGAATGTCGGACCCAAAAGAACAACCGATCAGCCGGTTTCCGGTGCCAGAGTTGGGCTCGTTGCCCAGCGACATCCGTGACCGGATTCTGAAAGTGCAAGAGAAGTCGGGGTTCATTCCTAACGTCTTCCTGGCGCTGGCACATCGCCCCGACGAGTTCAGGGCGTTCTTCGATTACCACGATGCTCTGATGGAGAAGGAGAGCAACCTGACCAAGGCTGAACGCGAGATGATTGTGGTGGCGACCAGCAACCTGAATCAGTGCCAGTACTGCGTGGTAGCTCATGGCGCAATCTTGCGGATCCGGGAGAAAAACCCACTGATTGCCGATCAGGTGGCGGTGAATTATCGCAAAGCGGATATCTCCGAGCGCCAGAAGGCGATGCTGGATTTTGCCGTGAAAGTGTCGCAGTCGGCCTATGCCGTGAATGAGGACGACTTTGCCACATTGCGAGCGCATGGGTTTACCGATGAGGACGCCTGGGATATTACAGGCATCACGGCCTTCTTCGGTCTGTCCAACCGCATGGCCAATGTCACCAGCATGCGGGCCAACCCGGAATTCTATTCGCTGGGGCGCTGAGTGCAGGGGCGTTTACGCCCCTGCTGCATCTGTGGCCAGAATCCGCGCCTGTTTCTGCCGCTGTTTGGCCTGAACAATGGCGTCTACGCACTGATTCTGGTCCCGCAGAATCACAACGCACTCCAGGCACTGGATGCACTCGTCGTAGTCCACCCGGCCATCCTTGCGGATGGCGTTGATACCGCATTCGTTTTTGCAATGCTGGCAAGGCTGGCCACAGCGTTTGACCCTCTCCAGCCAACTGAACACTCGCAGTCGCCCCAGCACCGCCAGTCCTGCTCCCAGCGGGCACAGATAACGGCAGTAGAACTTGTGAACGAACAGGCCGATCGCCAGTAAGGCGAGGGCGTACATTACGAATGGCCAGTGCCTGACGAAATACAGAGTAATGCTGGTTTTGAACGGCTCCACTTCAGCCAGTTGCTCGGCCAGGGTCAGTGAAAAGAACGCGGTGGTCACAAGCCCGGCCAGTATCGGGTATTTCAACAGGATGAGCCGGCGGTGCCAGCGCTCAGGTATTTTTATCTGCCGCAATCCGAGCCGCTGACCTATCAACGCGACCAGTTCCTGAAGTGCGCCAAACGGGCAGAGCCAGCCGCAAAAAAGCCCGCGCCCCCAGATAAACAGGGTGACAAAGGTGTAGGTCCATAGAATGAATATCACCGGGTCCAGCAGAAATACGTTCAGGGAGAAGCCATCCCAGAGAGCCAGCAACAAGGTATAGATGTTCACGACCGAGAGCTGCCCCTGGGCATAAAAGCCAATAAAGAAGAGCGTGAAGAGCAGAAAGCCCCAGCGGAAGCCGTGCACCAGCCGGGGATAGCGTGTCAGGGTTTTCTGGCGCGCAAAGAACACCGTCAGTATGGTCAGGCCAGCGACCAGCAGGCTGATCTGCCACCATCGTTCTTTCCAGAGCCCAATCCAAACCGGTTGCTGGCCTTCATTAAAGTCTGGTGCCACCTCGACCGGTTCAAACAGGTCCGGGGAAAAAGTCACGGGCAGCGTGAAGCGTGCGTGGTCGGTGATCAGGTGATTTCGTGGCGCAGTGATGTCCAGATGGAACGATGCCTCGGAACCCGGGTTGAAGCCCGCATTGCCGCCGACCCGGAACAGGTTCATGGCGGCCATATCGGGTGCGCCCGGAGCCATAATCTGTTGATTCGGTTCGAGCCAGTTCAGATCCCTCATCTCGATGGCCAGCTCATTCTGATTGAGACCGATTCGGCTGGGCGTACTGCCGGGCACAAAGGCTTCGCTGACATGAGAATATACGCCTTGTGACATCACCATAATGACTTTGCCTCGATCATTCAGGCGTTCCTGAAACGCTTTGTAGCCTTCGTCGCCAAGCAGGTTTCGCCCCACCATGGGTGAATTCACATAGGCAAAATAGATCTCTGTAAATGCCTCGCCGGATGGAGGCGACAGGTCGGTTGGGTAGTCCGTCAGCGGGCGGCCCAGCTTCGCCTCCACCTCCTGCGCTGAGAGTGTCCGCTTCTGGACGTAGCCGCGGTCCAGCAGTTGTTGCCAGGTCAGAGGCTCATAATAATCTTGTCGGGCCCTTGTGGGGGCCGCCTGGGCGAACCCTTCCAGCTTGCTTCTGGCAACTTGCAAGGCGGAGGAGAGTATCGTGTCATTGATGATCAGCACAGAAACCGTGGCCTTGCTCACACCATCAAAGTAAACCTGTTGGCCACCTGTGTCGCGACTGGAACGACTGGACGCCTGAACGATGATCTGGTCTTTCAGGGACCGCCCTTCATACTGCGCCACAAATTCGTTCAGAGGTGCTTCGCCCAGGCCATGCAGAAATACAGGCTCGTGATGGTGAAGCACCTCGACGCCCGTGAATCGGCCTTTGGTGTCCAGGCCGATCATCATGGTGATCGGCTTGCCCGCGAATCCCTGCAAGGTAACAAAATCGGTTGAGACATAGGCGTAGCCCAGCAGTTCCTGGAGCTGGTACACGGGGTAGACGGGAAAGTCCGGCAACTTGTCCTCAATGACGGTTGCTGATGGAAACAGAGACTGAATGACGGCCCTGGGCTCCGGTGGCGGCTCAGCCGCGTAGGCAGAGGCTGTGAACACCAGTGAGAGCAAGAGTATCAGGCGCCCCACCATGAGAAGTCTCCTGTGATTGTTATTGTTTCTCTCATGGTAGGGCGCGGCCGGTGGGGCTCAATTCAACCTCCGGGCCAAAGGTCTGCTACTTTCAGGCGGGCAAAAACGGTCCCAAAGTACCATATGGCGTGGCAGGCACTGTGATTAGCATGAAAGTGATCGTGGGCGCTTGCCTGCGGTGCCCATAAATGCCAAGCACTAACAATCATGACAAGAGGTGAGCATCATGTGGACCAAGCCAGCTTATGAAGACCTTCGCATCGGTTTTGAAGTGACTATGTACTTCGCTAACCGCTGAGCCACGAATAGCCAGCCCCCGGGCTGGCTATTTGCGTTCTGCTCGGGAGGTTGCCATGCAGATTCGAATTCTGGGTTCAGGGGCCGGGGGCGGTTTTCCCCAGTGGAACTGTAACTGCCGGAATTGTGCCGGTTTTCGGGCCGGTACCCTGAATGCCCGTGCCCGGACCCAGTCATCCATTGCCATCAGCGACGATGGAGAGCGTTGGATTCTTTTCAATGCCTCACCGGATATCCGGGCCCAGCTTGCGGACTTTCCAGCCATGCAGCCGGGGCGTTCGCTACGCGACACCGGAATCTCGGCCATCGTCCTGATGGACAGTCAGGTTGATCACACCACCGGATTGCTGTCACTGCGGGAAGGGCTGCCGCTGGACGTTTGGTGTACTTCGCAGGTGCACAGCGATCTGTCCACCGGCTTCCCGCTGTTCGAGATGCTCCGGCACTGGAATGGCGGCCTGAATTGGCAAGCCATTGAGCCGAACGAAGATACGGCGTTCACGATACCGTGCGCGCCAACTCTGGCGCTAACGGCTATTCCGCTCCTGAGTAACGCTCCGCCTTATTCTCCAAGGCGAGACCAGCCTCACCCTGGCGACAATATTGGCCTATTCATTGAAGACTCCGTCAGTGGTCAGAGCGTTCTATACGCGCCCGGCCTGGGGCAGCCGGATGACCGGATCAAAGCCTGGATGGCCCGAGCTGACGTGCTGTTGGTGGATGGTACCGTTTGGCATGATGATGAAATGATCCGTCAGGAAGTCGGCACCAAAACCGGTCAACAGATGGGGCATCTCGCGCAGGCCGGGCCGGGTGGCATGATTGAGCTGCTGGACACATTGCCGGGCGCGCGCAAGATCCTCATTCACATCAACAATACCAATCCCATCCTTGATGAGGCCTCGCCAGAGCGCGCTGAGCTTGCGGCGCATGGTATCGAGGTGGCGTGGGATGGCATGCACATACACCTGTGAGGTCTGCCATGAACGCACAAGTTACGCCTGCCCTGACTCGGGACGATTTCGAGGCCGCGCTGCGTGCCAAGGGCGGCTACTACCATATCCATCATCCATTCCATCGGGCCATGTACAGCGGTGGATGCACACCTGCCCAGATCCGGGGGTGGGTGGCAAATCGCTATTACTATCAGATCAACATCCCCCAGAAGGATGCGGCCATCATGGCGAATTGCCCGGATGCCAGCGTTCGTCGTCTGTGGTTGCAGCGTATTCTGGATCACGACGGTCATGATGACGATGCCGGAGGCATTGAGGCCTGGTTGCTTCTGGCCGAAGCTGTGGGCCTGACGCGAGAGGAGGTGATTGATCAGCGGCACGTGTTACCGGGTGTCCGTTTTGCGGTCGATGCCTACCTCAATTTTGCCCGTCGGGCCACATGGCAGGAGGCTGCCTGTTCCTCGCTGACCGAGCTGTTCGCGCCGGAGATTCATCAGTCTCGTCTGGACAGCTGGCCAGATCATTATCCCTGGATTGAGGCGGAGGGTTATCGGTATTTCCGCAAACGCCTCTCTGAAGCGCGCCGGGATGTGGAGCATGGTCTGAGTATTACGCTGGATCATTTTGTCTCGGCCGCGGACCAGCAGCGTGCGTTCGAGATCCTGCAATTCAAACTCGATATTCTCTGGACCATGCTGGATGCCATGACCATGGCGTATGTTCACGAGACACCGCCCTATCATACAGTGACAGATCAGCCGGTGTGGCATCGTGGTCTGTAAGGAGGTAACCATGGCTCAGGTCCCCCGCTTGCGTCGAGGTTTCCGGTTTCAGTGGGAGCCGGCACAGCAAAGTCACGTTCTGTTGTATCCGGAGGGCATGGTCAAGCTTAATGGCAGCGCCGGTGCCATACTGGCGGAAGTGAACGGTTCTCGCACCAGTACCGAGATTGTCGAACTTCTGGAGCGGGCGTTTCCGGAGGCTGGTCCCCTGTCAGCCGACGTCGAGGACTTTCTCGCCGAGGCAACCCGCCAACACTGGATTGAATGGCTATGAGTGGTGAACACGAAACGGTTGGTCACCCGCTCTGGCTGCTTGCTGAGTTGACCTACCGCTGCCCGCTCCAATGCCCGTATTGTTCCAATCCGCTGGATTATGCCGATCAGGCGCATGAGCTTTCGACGCGCCAGTGGCTGGAAGTGCTGAAGCAAGGCCGGGCAATGGGGGCCGCCCAGCTGGGCTTTTCCGGTGGCGAGCCCCTGGTGCGGCAAGACCTGCCGGAATTGATCGCCGGTGCCCGGGGCATGGGTTACTACACCAACCTGATCACATCGGGCCTGGGACTGACGGAGGCGAAGGTTCAGGATTTTGCCGAGGCAGGGCTGGATCATATTCAGGTCAGCTTTCAGGCATCGGATCCTGAGCTCAACAATGCGCTGGCCGGCTCCAGAAAGGCCTTTGATCAGAAGCTGGCCATGGCGAGGGCGGTCAAGGCGGCGGGCTATCCGATGGTGCTCAACTTTGTGATCCATCGTCACAACATTCATCAGATGCCTGACATTCTTGCGTTGTGTGAGAAGCTGGGGGCCGATTATGTTGAGCTGGCCACTTGCCAATACTACGGGTGGGCGTTTGCCAACCGGGAAGGGCTGATGCCCTCGAGAGATCAATTGGTAACGGCTGAGGCCACCGTGAATCGCTACCGCACTGATCTGCTTGCGCGGGATCATCCGATGAAGGTGATCTTCGTAACACCGGACTACTACGAAGAACGTCCAAAAGCCTGTATGAATGGCTGGGGCAGCCTGTTCCTGACCGTTGCCCCTGACGGAACGGCGCTGCCTTGTCACAGCGCCCGGCTTCTGCCGATTGAGTTTCCCAATGTGACCGAGCAGTCGCTGGAGGATATCTGGTATCGCAGTCCCGGGTTCAATCATTACCGTGGTGACCTCTGGATGCCTGAACCCTGCCGTTCCTGTGACGAAAAAGGCAAGGATTTCGGGGGGTGCCGCTGTCAGGCTTACCTGTTGACCGGGAACGCCGACAATGCCGATCCGGTTTGCGGAAAGTCACCACATCACGACCGGATCCTGGCCGCCCGAACGGCAGCCGATCACGCGACGGCTGGTCTGGAGGATCTGATCTACCGAAACGCCCGGAATTCCCGTGTCATTTGCCGGGGATGAAATCCTGTCGGCCCGCACGGCGTGTCTTGAAACTCAGCAGTTTTCGGAACTGAAAGCCGACGGCGGGCTACTGTTCTGGCTGGCTTCTGAACCCGGCTCCGGGCGTGTAAACCTGTGGCGCTTTGATGGCGAGCGGACACGAAGAATCGAGACCGGTAACGGTGTCGGCAGTCGCCTGAACGGATACGGTGGCGGTGCCTTTGCGGTGATGGGGCGATTCATATGCTGGGTGGCTGAGGATCAGAGTCTCTGGCAGCTGGATCTTGGAACGGGCGTTCGGCTCAGCCTGGTCGCTCCCTCCGGGGCACGGTGGGGAGGGCTGGTGGCAGACCCCCACCGGCAGCGCTGGTTGGCCGTACGAGAATACCGCGATCAACAGGCCCTGGTGGCGATTGACTCGTCTGGACAGATTACGGTGCTCGACGACCGTTTTGACTTCTACAGCGCGGCGGCGCTCAGTTCGGACGGCAAGGCTTTGGCCTGGGTCAGTTGGCAGCTCCCGGACATGCCTTGGGATAGGTCCATGTTGTGTCTGGCGCGGCTTGATGCCAACGGCGATGTGCGGGATGCGCTCGTTGCCGAACCGCCGGGAGGCGGGTCTGTCCAGCAGCCCCAGTTCGATGATAGCCAGCTCTGGGTTCAGTCGGATCACCTTGGCTGGTGGCAGCCGTTTCGGGTGGATCGAAATCACCACTCGCTGCGTTGGACCGCAGGAACTGAGGTCATGGCCGATCACGCCAATGCGCCCTGGCAGCTCGGGGAGCAGCATAGTTGCCCCCTGTCTGGCGGGGGGGGGGGACAGGTCCGTTATGTCAGGGGGTGGGCCGAACTCTGGATTGATCGAGACGGCAGGCGTCGCCGGGTGGCATCGTCTTACTCGGATTTCCGGTGGCTGTGTGCGTGGAATAATAGCCTCGTTTGTCTGGCCCGACGACCGGATAGCGCGGATCACATTCTCAGGATTGATCCGGACACCGGAAGGGAGGAGGTATTGAGTGCGGCCTCTTCACCGAACACAGAACGCGACTGGGTCTGGCCGGAGACTCTGTGCCTGCCTCCAGATGACCAGTTTTCGTTCGAGCTGCAAAGCTTTCTGTACCGGCCGGCAAAGCCAGCCAAGGCCTCACCGCTCATCATCCTGGCCCATGGCGGACCGACCTCGGCTGCCTACGCTACCTTCAATGCCCAGATACAGTTCTGGTGTCAGCACGGGTTTGCGGTAGCGGACGTGAATTACACCGGCAGCACCGGTTTTGGTCGGGCATATCGTCAGGCGCTGGCTGGCAACTGGGGACGAGCCGATGTTGCCGATGTTGTAAGGGTGAAACATGCGTTTGGCGCCAGCCGCGGGATAGATCCTGAGCGGGTGTTTATCCAGGGGCGCAGTTCCGGTGGCTATACCGCGCTGATGGCAGCCATGCAGCCGGGACAGTTATTTCGTGGTCTCGGCAGTGTGTTTGGCGTGACCGAACCATTGAAGCTGAAGGCAGCCACCCATCGGTTTGAGTCGGGCTATCTTGACTGGTTGTTGGGCCCACCGGGTTCTCGAGGTGTTAACTGGCGTTCCCGGACACCGGCCCTCCAGGCAGGCCGGATTGCCTGTCCGGCGCTGTTTTTTCAGGGCGGAAAGGACCGGGTGGTGGTGCCGGAGCAAACCCGGGAAATGGTGGCGGCTCTCAGAGCGGCAGGCCAGTGCGCCGAATTGGTCTGGTTTGATGAAGAGGGGCACGGTTTCCGCTCTCCGGAGAATCAGGTCACGATGCTGGATACACTATGGCGCTTCTATCGCAGACTGGCAGAGTGAGCCGGCCTTAGCCAAAAGGTCGATGAAGCGCTCGCCAAGTTGCGTTAATATGTCAGTTACTCCTATAACAACAACCGTACGCGTCAGGCCCCATGAGTTACGACATTTCTGCTTTGCGAAAGTTTGTCTCTCCGGAGATTGTGTTCGGCGCGGGATCACGCCGATCGGTGGCCAATTTTGCCAGCAATTTCGGGGCGCGCCACGTGTTTCTTGTCTCGGACCCCGGTGTCCAGGCTGCCGGGTGGGTTGGTGAGATTGAAACGCTCCTGAAAGAAGCCGGCCTGGCCTGCACCACTTACACTGCAGTTTCCCCCAATCCCAAAGTGGATGAGGTGATGGCTGGTGCCGAGCAGTACCGGTCGAATGACTGTGACGTTATCGTCGCCATTGGTGGTGGCAGCCCGATGGACTGTGCCAAGGGCATCGGTATTGTCGCCACGCACGGTCGGAGCATTCTGGAGTTCGAAGGGGTGGATACCATCACCAATCCCCCTCCGCCCTTGATACTGATTCCGACGACGGCGGGAACCTCTGCCGACGTATCCCAGTTTGCGATCATTTCGGACCCCAATCGGCGCTTCAAGTTTTCCATTATCAGCAAGGCGGTCGTGCCGGATGTCTCTCTGATTGATCCGGAAGTCACGGAAACCATGGGTGCTTACCTGACCGCCTGCACCGGGGTGGATGCGCTGGTTCACGCCATTGAGGCATTTGTGTCTACCGGCAGCGGACCGCTCACCGACACGCACGCTCTGGAAGCCATCCGACTGATCAACCGGAATCTGGAGCCATTGGTTGCCAACCCGGCGGATCCGGTATTGCGCGAGCAGATCATGCTGGCCTCCATGCAGGCGGGCCTGGCCTTTTCAAATGCCATTCTTGGGGCAGTACACGCCATGTCGCACAGCCTCGGGGGCTTCCTGGACCTGCCCCATGGATTGTGCAACGCGCTATTGCTGGAGCACGTGGTGGCCTACAACTTCCCGTTTGCCGAAGACCGCTTCCGGCGTGTGGCGGAGGCCATGGATATTGATACCCGGGGAATGAGTAATGCCCAGGTCAAAAAACACCTGATGGCCCGTATTGTTGCACTCAAGAAAACCGTCGGCCTCGAAGCCCGGTTGAAAGAGCTGGGCGTGACGACATCGGATATCCCCTATCTTTCAGGCTATGCATTAAAGGACCCCTGCATACTGACCAACCCAAGGAAGTCGTCGCTTCGGGATGTTCAGGTGGTTTATGAAGAAGCCCTCTGAATCGCCTGACAGTGGTTTTGGCGTTGGTGATCTGCTGGGACTTGGCAGTCAGTCGGTGCGTAAGAATTATTATCCGGCCTTGCAGGAACGTATTGAGGAGCTGGAGCGGGAACGCAACCGTTACAAATGGCTGTTCGAAAACGCGCTGCATGGCATTTTTCAGGCCAATCTGCGGGGTGGTTTTCTGGCCTGCAACCCGGCGATGGCGCGGATTTGCGGATACGACAGCCCTGAACAGCTTCAGCACCGGATGATCCGGCTTCGCGAACAGCTTTTTTTCAGCGCCGCAGAGTTTGATGTCATTCGCCAGGAATTGCTGGATTACGGCAGCCTTAGCGCGCGGGAGGCCCGTTTTCGTCGGGCCGATCAGTCGGCCGTCCATGTCGCCGTGACCATGCTGCGGCGGCCAGACCTCGGGCCCGAAGTGGTGGAAGCCTTTGTTGCTGATATCACTGACCGTGTTCAGGCCCGGGAAAAGCTCGAACAGCTCAACGCCGAACTTGAGCGCCGGGTGGAGGAACGCACTGAAGCGTTGCAGAACGCCAACGTGGACCTCCGCTATCAGATTGAAGAGCGCGAGAAAGTTGAGCAGGAGTTGGTGATTGCTGTCGATGCCGCCAAAGATGCAAACCGGAGTAAAGACAAGTATCTGGCCGCCGCGAGTCACGATTTACTTCAGCCGTTGAATGCCGCCCGGCTCATGATCTCGGCGTTGCAGGACAGCACCCTGCCCGATGCCGAACGCCGGATGGTGCACCAGGCACACCGTGCTCTGGAAGGCGCAGAGGATCTTCTGGCCGATTTGCTGGACATCTCCAAGCTGGATCAGCAGGCGATGAAGCCTGATCTGGTGTATACCGACGTCGATGAGCTGGCGCGCAGTCTCGGCAGCGAGTTTGAGGCCGTGGCGGCCAACGCAGGGCTTGGTTTTCGGGTCCGTTCTTCACCGGCCATGGTGCGCACGGATCAACGTATGCTCACCCGTATTCTTCGAAACCTGCTCAGCAATGCCTTCCGTTACACGCGGTCCGGTGGTGTGATGCTGGCGGTGCGTGTGCGGGATGATGACGTTCGGCTCGAGGTCTGGGATACCGGCGTCGGGATTGATGCCGCCAAGCTCGATGAAATCTTTACCGAGTTTCATCAGATCCTGCCGCAGGGGAGCGGTGGCAGGCAAGGGGTTGGCCTTGGGCTGGCCATTGTCGAGCGAATGGTTCGGGTTCTGGGCTATCGGATTGACGTGGCGTCAAGACCCGGGCTTGGCTCTCGCTTCACCGTAACGCTGCCACGCGTTCCCGTGCCAACGTTGCAGGCCTTTGCGAAGCCTGCCCCGGCCGTGTCGACAGACCGCGGTTTTGAGGGAGCTCCGGTTCTGGTCATTGATAACGAGCCAGCCGTTCTTGAGAGCATGGCGATGCTTCTCAGTCGATGGGGGTGTGTCGTGATTACGGCCGGTGGCCGGGATCATGCCCTGGCCCGACTGGATGAATCCGGCTTGACTCCGAGAGCCGTGCTTGCGGATTACCATCTCGATGATGGCCAGACCGGTTTTGATGCCATTCACTCGGTGCGGCGACATCTGGCGATGGACCTGCCCGGGGCCATCATTACGGCTGATCGCAGTGACGAGACGCGAGCCTTGTTACGAGCCCAGTATCTTCCTGTATTGAATAAACCGGTCAAGCCCAACCGACTGCGGGCATTGCTGACCAGCCTGATTGCCTCGTCGTCGTTCTGACGCTGTAAGACCGTCTTACAGACTCCCGTGCATTCCAGCCGCAATACTTCCTGAAGCCGGTTTTCCCCCGGCCACGATAGACAATCTTCAGGGAGTGGTTCATGACAACAACAGGATTCAGAACATCGTGGGGGCGCTGCCGCTGGCTAATGGCAGGCATGGCGTTGGTGGTGCTGCAGGGCTGCGGGGGCGGAGGCTCGGATTCTTCTGATCCCTCGGACTTCGATGCTCCGGTTGAGCCGGTCAACATTGGTGGCGATGGCGACCTTTACGCCCCGGATCGGATAATGGCCGTGGACATTCGTATGTCCGCTGATGATTTCGAAAAGCTGCGTGCCGAGGGGCGTACCCTGGCGAGCACGGATCGCGAGTGTATACCGCCGTTTGAATACACGGAATTTACCGCGCGTGTGTCGATTGATGGCGATCGGATGGACAACGTCATTGTTCGCAAAAAGGGTTATATGGGTTCTCTCAGCCCAAGCATTCCCTCTCTCAAGCTGGATTTCAACGACCTGCAAAAAGGCCGGACTTACCAGAATTCCTCACGGATGACCCTGAACAACAACCGCCAGGATCCTTCCAATGCCAGGCAATGCATGGCGTATGACCAGTTCCGTGAAGCCGGCATTGCGGCGCCAAGATGCAACTACGCCAGGGTAACCGTGAACGGCGAAACACTCGGCGTGTTTACCAATGTCGAGCCTCTTAAAAAGCCTTTCCTGACCCGTGCATTCGGCAACGATGAGGGCAATCAGTATGAGGCGCAGACTGCCGATTTTGGTACCTGGCTGAGCCAGCGATTCGAGAAGAAGACCAACGAAAAGGAAAACGACCGCAGCGATCTGCAAGCCGTTGCAGAAGCTCTGGCGTTGCCAGATGAGCAGATGCTGAACGTGTTGCCGCAGTTGGTCGATGTGGACCAGTTCATCCGCTTCTGGGCGGTGGAAACCTTGCTCGGCGCCTGGGATTCTGCCACCGGTAATGCCAACAACTTCCATATTTACCGTAACCCGGAGGACGGACTGTTCCATTTCATTCCCTGGGGGGCGGACACGGCTTTTCGCGGGGACCATCCGCTCAAGCCGCTAACCGGTGTTTTCTATCGCAACTTCCGGCTCGCAGATCGTCTGTTCCAGATACCCGAATACCGGGCAGCCTATTATGCGGAGCTGGAGAACCTGTTGGAAACCCAGTGGGATGAGAATGCCTTGACCGACCGCCTGGCGCGCATCCGGCAATTGACCGGAACCACCGAGGAGGCGGCGGCCAGCCTGCAACGCTTTATCATCGGCAACGGTGAGCCGGGCGATGATGATTACAAGCCCGCCCGCAGGGCTGTTCTGGAACAGGCGATGGCGGCGGAGACGCCGACTGGCGAAGTCTCGCTTCTGGCAGACAAGGAGCCGGATTGCAGCGCGCCCACCACGACGGCTTTGACGGGCAACATCACATCCCAGAGCGGAAATGACCGAGGTGCATTCAATTTCACCTTGCCGGACGGGCGCAACGTCAGTGCCAGCCTGACCTACGCCGCCTTTGAAGTGGACAGCCTGGTGTATTCCGTGGACCGGGAAACCAAACCGGCGGTCGTTAGCCTCCTGATGATCGGCGTGGATGCCGGTGACAGCTTCAAACCCTATGTGCTTCAGCTGTTTATTGAATCGTCGGACTACGTACCGGGTAGCCATCGCTTCCATGGCTTTGCCACCAATGCGCTGCTGTTTGAGGTGGATGAGAGCCTGCCCGGAGATGTCCGGACGATTGCTCTGGGAGCTCAAGGGCAGATTACTCTGACCAGTGTTGGCACCGGGGAGCAGGCCGGGGACGTGGCAATCACCCTGGATGCCACCCTGGAGTACGTGGCCGACGTGCCATGAACATGGCCGTTGGTAGCCCGGTGGCGAGATTTGCCGGGCATTCCCTTGAGGCGCAGGCAAGAGCGCTCCTGATGAACCGTGTGGACACCAAGTTCATGATTCCGGCTCAGGAGCTAGACCAGTGTCTTCAGGGCCTGGAACGCGAGTATTCGATGCTTGAGATTGGGGCGGCTCGGCGTTTTACCTACGACACCCTGTATCTGGATACGCCGGACAGCCAGCTGTATCTGGATCATCACAACGGCAAGCTCAATCGTTTCAAGCTGCGGATTCGTCACTACCGGCAAAGCGGAGAGAGCTTTCTTGAAGTCAAGAAGAAGAGCAACCGGCAACGCACCATCAAAACCCGCTTGTCGTTAACCGGAGACGGTCGGGACCCGCGCGTCATCAATGATTTCCTTTCCGGGCAATTCGGCCTTCCGGCTGCAGGGATGCGGCCGGCACTTTTTGTCCGGTATGAACGGATGACTTTGCTCCGGCGGGACGGCCATGAGCGGGTGACGGTGGATACCGGGCTCTCATTCCAGACGCCTGATCGACAGCATTCCGTTGCGCTCCCAGGTCTTGCCATTTTCGAAATCAAATATGACCGGAAAGCCTCTGGCTCGCCTTTGATGGCGCGTCTGGCCGCGCTCGGATACAGGCCGGTGACTTTCAGCAAGTACTGCGTTGGTCGGGTTTTTCTGGACGGAGACAACCTGAAAACCAATCGATTCAAACCGTTGTTAAGGAGCGTTCATGGAATCTGCAGTTGACCTCCATTTTGTTATCCGGCTGTTGATTAATGCGGCCTCGGTATTGGTCTTGATTCGCTGTTATTACCGCTATTCCCGTCACCGGGAGAATGCCGCCTCTTTCATTCTCTTCGGCGTTGGCGTGTTTCTGGTGACGGCGCTGCTGCATTCGGTCACGGTCACGATGGGCTTTGCCTTTGGCCTGTTTGCCGTGTTCTCGATGCTGCGTTATCGCACCGAAGCCCTGGGTATCAAGGAGATGACCTACCTGTTCCTGGTGATCGCCATGGCCTTGCTGGCGGCAGTCGGGACCATGCACCACCTGGAGTTGATCATGCTGAATGGCCTGGTCATCGCCCTGGCGGTTGTGCTCGAGACCCGCATCCTGTTACCGCGACACGGTGAGAAGGAGGTGGAATACGAAAAGATCGAGAACGTCCACCGGCAACAACAGGCAGCCTTGATTGCCGATCTCAGGGAACGCACCGGACTGGATGTGTTCCGGGTTGATGTGGTGTCTGTCAGCTACCTGAGAGACACCGCGATGCTTCGAATGCACTATCATCTGGAGGCGGGGCATGAATGAGCAAGCGGGCAAACTGCTGGCCTTTGCGCTGCTGCCGATGATTGGTTCAGGCGCCCTGGCGAGTGATGGTGACGGGGGGGCTCAGGCGGAGGTGAGTGGTTACATCGCGGCCGGTGTCGACCACTACGGCGCGTTCCATGATGAGGACGGAGAAGAATCCACGACGCGTGGCGTGTTGCGCAACGCCAAGCTCCAGGTTGAACTGGCGTGGGGCGACGCCTGGGAGGCCGAGATTGACGGCGGCTACGAGATTGAAGGCGACAACAAAGACGCAGAGTTGGGCGATGCCTATGTTCAGTACAACGGCCCTGATCGCCTTGCCGTCCGGCTGGGCCAGTTTAAGGAGCCGTTCGGTATGGAACGGCTGACCAGCTACTCAAGTCTCAGTACGGGTGAGCGCTCAATGGCTACCTCGGCCTTTGCGCCGGGCCGTTCACTGGGGGTTATGGTGGGGCAGTACCGGAAATCCTCAACCTGGGCGCTGGGGTTATTCAGCGATGAACGTAAACCGGAAGACGGCAGCGCTGTAACTGCCAGAGTCTCCCGTGCTCCCGTCCGCTCGGAGGATCAGGTCCTCCATCTCGGTGCAGCAGCATCCTGGCGCCAGCATCGTGAGGAGGAATTCCAGATCAAGGATGAGGCCGAGGTGTTCAGCGCTGACAACGTGGTTCGCAGTCCCCGCTTTGAGGCCCGTGAAAGCAGGCTTGCGGGCGTGGAGGCCGGTTGGCAGTTTCATCGGTTGACCGTGACAGCAGAAGTCATGGCTCAGGAGGTGCGTCGTAAAGGCGGAGAATGGTGGCGGTTTACCGGGGGCTATGTCCAGGCAGGCCTGCTGTTGACCGATGACCAGCGCCCATACGAGCGAGGCGAGTTCAAACGCATCAAACCAAAGAGTAACGGCGGCGCCTTGGAACTGGTGGCACGCTACAGTGCCGTTGACCTGAGGGATCGAAGCATCGGGGCGGAAGCCAGCGTCACCACCGTGGGCCTGAATTACTATCTGGGTAAAGACATTCAGGTTCGCTTGAATTACCTGATGCCGGAGATCAGCGGTAATCGTCTGTCGCCTGATCCCGGGGGCAATGCTGCGACCCTGCGGCTGGTTTACCGGTTTTAGTTGGGAGGGCGAGTGCTTTTGTCGGGCCCATCGATATGCCGGGGTAGTTCCAGTATCACCTCGGTCCATTGCCCGGGTTCGCTGGCAATCTTCATGGCGCCACGATGATGCCGCATGATGGTGTGGCAGATACTCAATCCCAGCCCCAGGTTATCCGGCGTCTCGCTGGTGGAGAAAAACGGGTCAGTCAGTCGCTGCAGGTCACTGGAGTCGATGCCTTTGCCATTATCCCGGACGGTAATGCTGGTCACGGCTTCGGTGGCGGCAGCGGTAATCCGGATTTGCGGTCGTGCAGGGCTAGCAGCACGGATGGCTGACGATGCATTCATCAGGAGGTTGACGAACACCTGAATCAGCGGTGACGGAAAACAGGCGACCGAGAGGCCAGCGGGGATCTGGATGGTGACTGCGGTGCCCTGCAACTGGTGCCGGCAAAATCGCAGCGCCGTTTGCACCAGCTTGTCGAGATTTACAGCCTCCGGGCCATGATCCGGCGCCGGGCGGGAGAATTCGATCAGATCCGAGACGATCTCTGCAATCCGGTGTTGATGGCTTGCAGCATCGTCCAGCGCCTCGGCCACGTCCGGATTCCGGTTGATCGCCGCGGAAAAGTCTACCGCCTGTATGGCGCAATTGAGCGGATTGGTAATCTCGTGCAGCAGCCCCTTGGCCATGTGGCTCAGGGCCTGGTGTTTCTGCTCCTGGGCCAGTTTGTCCTCGGTGGCCTCCAGTGTCTGCAAGGCGCGGGAAAGTTGCCGGTTTCGATCTCTGAGCAGAAACTGCAGGGCCAGCAGGTTGCGCAGGAACTTGGAGAAAAACCACGCCGATAACGGCGAAACCACCAGGCACATCAGAATCAGCCAGTTGGTGATTACGCCGATAAGCACGGTGACAACCTGATCGGTCGGGACCGTGACGGCGGTGGCCAGCACCAAAAGGATCAGGTTGGCCGCCAAAATGATGCTGGTGTGCTTCAGCGACAGGGTGATGATGCCGACCGAGCTGATAAAAAAGAACAGCCCCACCACAGGCGCGATGGCGGCGCCGGCACCGATATAGCCGAGGTAGCTGAATGTCGCCATGTTGATGAATACGAGATAGACAACCAGCGGTGCCGCTCGCCGCAACCGGGTGAAGCGATGAGCCAGAATAAGCGCTGTCAGCACCCCGGTGTAGAGCAGGTAACCGGCAAACACCGGGGGCTCCACTGAGTGCGTGAGCTGCCCGGCCAGGAATAGCAGGGTGCCGATAAACGCGATGATCAGGTAGACATCGGCGAACAGCGGCAGCACGCGGTACCGGTACTGGGTGCGGGAAAAACGTTCGAACCGCCGTTGCCGATCAACAGGCAGCTGTTTGATCTGCTCAATACCGGAGAGCAGGTTCATGGTAACGCCCTTTGGTGATGTCTTTGCATAAACAGAATGAGCTCCGGCAAGCGTTCGAAGCCCAGCTTGACGAAGATCCGGTCCTTGTAGGAATGCACCGTTTTACAGGACACCCCCAGCTCCTCAGCGATATCTCGAACCGCGACCCGCTGTGACATCAGTCTCGCCACCTCCCGTTCGCGACCGGACAATGCCTGGTAAGCGGTAAGAGCGTCATCAGCCCGGTCGCGTGTTGATTGCCAGTTGCCAAGGTATACCTGGCCGCTGCGAATGTAGAACAGGGTTTTGATCAGTTCCTGGATCGACTGCTGTTTCGAGACCACCGCCTTGATTCCGGACTCCAGGTAAATCGCCATGCGGGCGCTGTTGACCGGAGTGTCGGAGATAAGCAGCACGGAGAGCGCCGGGTGCAGGCTGAGGGCATTTTCAGCAATGGTGAGACCATCATTGTCTTTCAGATTCTCTTCAATCAATAGCACGCCGGGCCTGACAGCGGCCAGGCGTTGCAGCGTCTCAACGCCGGTCTCGGATTCGCCTACTAGCTCAATGTCTTCGTTATGAAGAATCTGGAATAGCAATCCGTCGCGGAAAAGACGGTGGCTGACGGTCGCGAACAGCCGGAGTCTGCGCGGAGGATTCACGGTCAGTTACCCGATCCAGGGAGTACCGGCAGCGTTATGGCCAGGTGCAGGCACTGGCCGTCTGCCTCAGCACTGACATCGCCCCCCAGCAGGCTGGTGGTGACGAACAGCATCAGAAGTGCTGCCTGTTGTTCAAGAAGCGGATCGGAGAGCCGCGTGAGCGGAGCCAGTAGATGGCTGTAGATGCGTAGCGGTTGTTCCGGGGCTACGTGAAGCTGATCGCGGCTCTCGGTTAGCACCAGGTGGCTCCAGTCAAGACCGGAGCTGACAAGCAGGGTGTTGAGGGCTTGCCCCAGTAATTCTGCCGGCGAGCAGGGGGGAGACGGTGTGGCCCGTTCCTGGGGCGGGGTCCCGCTGAAGAGTGATGCAATCCGGCTCTGCCCGGGGCCTGCCGGGACGATGTTTTCCAGCCGACTGAGTTCCTGCCGCACACGGTCGCAGAACCGCCGGACAAGCTCCTGTTCCAGATGCATGTCCTGGCTGGCCCTGAGGTGTGCTTTCGCCGCAGGCAGGTGGTCAATGCTGGCCACGGTATCCAGAAAAGCGTTCAGTGTGGTATCTGGAACCTGTGAACTCAGGATCGGTCTCAGATGATCGAGGAGCCTGCCGTGGCGTTGCAGGCGCAGCTCGGCAAAGCGTTTCCGGGTTTCGCAGCGGGTGTTGTCCAGGGCCGACGCCAGCTCACTGTGGCGAGCGATGGCTTCCCGGAACAGTGGCAGCAAGGTTTGTGCTTGCCAGGGTTTTTTCTGGTAACGAAAGATACGGCCTTCGTTCACGGCATTGAGGGCAACGTCCACCTCGCCCCAGGCGGAAGTCAGAATCCGGACAACGGCCGGATGAGACTGACGCAACTCATCCAGCAGCTCTTTGCCCTGCATGCCCGGCATCCGTTGGTCCGTCATCACCACTGCAATCGGCGCGCCCGGCGTTCGCAGATGTTCCAGTGCCGCTTCCGCAGTGTCTGCGGACAGCAGGGAGAACTCATCCTGCAGGTGTTCGAGTTGACGGATCAGATATTTCGTGGCGGCAGGTTCGTCATCGACAATGAGCACAACGGGCCGTTGCCCCTCGGTGTTCGGCAGCGATGGCTGCTGCTCGGTCTGGCCGGACAGCTCCGGGCTTGTCAGGGCCGCTGTCATAAGGTGTGAGCGTATGAGGTCTGGGTCCAGGGGCTGCTCGAAGCAACGATCGATTACCTGAGTATCCAGCAGCGCCACCAGTTCGCTCAGGATAACGCGCTCGGTTATCAACACCCGGAGCACGGCGGGATATTGTGTTCTGGCCTTGGTCAGCAGAGTGGAGTTAATGACGGTTGAGGTTTCGCATCCGGCTATCACCAGCGCTGCGGGCGGGGCTTCAGCGGCCGCTATGTACTCAAGCACTGCCTCATCCGAGTTGAAGGCATGTATCGAGAAGTCCTGTGCGAACAAGGCCTTGAACGTCTGCTTTGCCTCTTCGCTATGGTAGCGCAGTAATACGGCAGGTGAGTGGAAGTGCCCCATGTTTACCGGTCGTTCCTTGATATTGAATCGGCTGGACAGGTTATCAGGGCGGCATCTTTCGTTTTGTAGGAAATTCCTACAAATGCAGAGTGGGGTGCCGGAAATGTTTGTTTCTGTGATGACTTTGGCAATTGCCAGAGCCCGGTGCCTGAGAGCGACTACACTTATCGCTGAGTGCTTTCAGGAGGGAAATGTCATGACCACTCAAGACGGCCATCTCACTAACCACGAAGTCACCATCTGCCTTGCCGGTGGTGCCGTGCTGGGTCCGTTCAATGCTACCTGGAGCCAGGACTCCGGCGGTGATGTGCGAGAACTGGTGCGCGAGTACGATGCTTTTCTGCAGGGCGAGAAGCAGAGCCGCTTCAAGTTTCACCTGCACGACACCTACACCAATACCGTGCACACACTGATTCTGAATTTTGAGCAGGTGACCGGCATCTGCGACCATGTCCGCCTGAAATCCCATGGTAACGGCACGTGAGGGCCGCTGTGGGAAGCCATCGAGCGTGACATAAGGAGGATGTGATGACCGAGTTCAGAACTGAAAAAGACAGCCTGGGTGAGGTCCGGGTACCGGCCAGTGCGCTCTGGGGCGCGCAGACCCAGCGAGCGGTGGACAATTTTCCGGTCAGCGGGCAGCCGATGCCGCCCGAATTCATTGCCTCTGTGGTTCAGGTCAAACGTGCGGCGGCCCAGGCCAACGCGTCACTGGGCTTGCTGGAGCCGGAACTGCGTGATGCCATTTGTGACGCCTGCGACCGGTTGCTGAAAGGGGAACATGCGGATCAGTTTCCGGTGGACCGTTACCAGACCGGCTCCGGTACCAGCACCAACATGAACGTGAACGAGGTGATCTCGGCTCTGGCGCGCGAGCAGGGCGTGGAGGTAAATCCCAATGATCACGTCAACATGAGCCAGAGTTCCAACGACGTGATCCCGACTGCGATCCATGTCAGCGCAGTGCTGGCAGTGAAAAGCCGGCTGCTGCCGGCGCTGTCGCATCTCCGGGGAGTGATCTACGGCCGGGAGGCTGAACTGTCCGGGCAGGTGAAGACCGGGCGCACCCATCTGATGGATGCCATGCCGGTGACACTTGGCCAGGAGCTCAGAACCTGGCGGGAACAGGTCGCGGCGACCGAGCTTCGCCTTGAGCGGGCCATGGAGGACCTGGCGGCACTACCCCAGGGCGGTACCGCGGTCGGTACCGGGGTGAATGCCGCGTCGGAGTTTGCTGGCCAGTTTGTGAAGTTTCTGAAGCAGAACACGGGCTATCCGTTCCGGTCGCTGGAGCACAAGTTTCTGGGGCAGAGTGCGGTTGATGCGCCTGTGGCATTGTCTGCCCAGTTCCGTGGTGTGGCCGTGGTGTTCACCAAGATCGCCAATGACCTGCGCTGGATGAATAGTGGGCCGATCCATGGTCTGGCGGAAATCAGCCTGCCGGCCTTGCAGCCGGGCAGCAGCATCATGCCTGGTAAGGTGAATCCGGTGATACCGGAATCGGTGGCGATGGTGAGTGCCCAGGTGACCGGGCTGGATGCGGCTGTCGCCATGGCGGGCCAGTCCGGCAACTTCCAGTTGAATGTAATGCTGCCACTGGTGGGCGCAAATCTGCTGGATATGTGCGGGTTGCTGGCCAATGCCTCGAACCTGCTGGCGGACAAGGCCCTGCAAGGGTTCACCGTTAATACCGAAAACCTGAACGCGGGGGTGGGGCGAAACCCGGTTCTGGTGACGGCATTGAACCCTGAAATCGGCTACGCGCTGGCCGCGGATATTGCCAAAGAGGCATACCGTAGCGGGCGCCCGGTTATCGACGTTGCCGAGGAGCGGAGCGGATTGAGCCGCAAACGGCTTGAGGAACTGATGGACCCGCTCAAGCTGACCCGAGGCGGACTGACCTGATCTGGCCGGCTGTTGACAGGGGAAAGCAGAGTGCTGTTGTCGCTTGAGTTGTTTGTCATGCTGGTGCTGGCCAACGGGTCTCCGGTGGTTGTGGCGCGGTTGTTTCATCAGCATGGCAGTTGGCCCCTCGATGGTGGCCGGCTGTGGCGCGATGGCCGACCGCTGCTGGGGCCCAGCAAAACCTGGCGTGGGCTGGTTTCCGGCGTTCTGACCTGCGCGCTGTTCGCCCTGTGGGTGGGTCTGGGCTGGTTGTTCGGAGCGCTGTTTGCTTTCCTGTCGCTGTGGGGCGATATGCTCAGCAGTTTCACCAAGCGCCGTATGGGATTGGCTTCCAGCGCCAGGGCGGTCTGGTTGGATCAGCTGCCCGAGGCGCTGTTACCTATGGTGATGGCCTGGTACTGGCTGCCGCTGCCACTGTGGGAGGCGGTCGCCGTTGCCCTTCTGTTCGCATTGTCCAATATGTTGTTCTCTCCGCTGTTTTACCGCCTCGGTATACGTAAACAGCCACACTGAACTCAGGGCCCGCGAGTGAGGGTGTGAATGGTCACTTCCGGAGGGCAGTTCAGACGCACATTCAGGACCGAAGTGCCGGCTCCCGGTGAGGTGTAGCCTTGCATGCCGTTTACCTGCCAGAGCCCGCGGCCAAGGCGTCTCGGGCAATCGGAGTCCAGCGTCAGCGGGATGCCGCCGGGCAAACAGAGTTGCCCACCGTGGGTGTGGCCGCAGAGGAACAGGTCGTAACCGGCATGGGCGGCTTCCCGCCAGATTTCCGGCGTATGACTGAGCAACAGGCTGATTCCCCCTGCGGGTATATCGTCGCCGGCCCGGTGCAGGTTGTGAACCTTGTAGTAGTGGGCATCGTCCACGCCAGCCAGGTACAGGCGACTGTCCCCCCGTTCCAGCGGCACCATTTCATTCATCAGCAGGCGATAGCCCATGTCTTCAAGAGCCGGCACCATTCGTACACTGTCGTGGTTGCCCAGCACGGCATAGGCGTCGCCGTGAACGGCCTGGCGCAGTCTGGCCATACCGTCCAAAGCATCGTCTACAGGGCCCCAGGTGCGTTGGCGGTAGTCGCCGGTCAGAACGCACAGATCGTAATCCAACGGGGCGATTTGCCGTATAACTGCCTGCAGGTTGGCTTCGTCCATATCGACATGCAGGTCGGTCAGGTGAAGGATGCGGAAGCCCTCGAAGGCCGATGGGAGATCGGGCAACACGAAGGTGTTGTGCTCGGTGGTGAGTTTCAAACTGTTGGCCTGAGCCCGGCGTAGCAGGCCCACTGCCTTCAGGCAGAAACGAATCAGTCCCGGAGCATTGGTCAGGTTTTCCAGATGGAACGAGCGCTTGTCCCGCCCGAAAACCCGGGCTTCGGTTTCCCGCTCAATGCCGAGGCGTTGACGGGCATGGACGGGCCCGAGCCTCAGGCTCAGGCGGTAGTGGAGCAGCTCGTCCTGATCTTCCGATACGCGAACCCTTGCGGTCATGCTGTTATCCCTGATGCCGAGCGGAACCTTATCAGTGGTTCCTGTCTTAATTATGGTTGTTGCCCTGGGTAGTGCAAATTACAGGTGCTGATTTGGCTTTTCAGTATTGAGACGCCACAATCAGTGATCATTCGACGATGTATAGTGTACGGAGTGGCCCATGACCGATGCATGTAATCTGCCCGGCCTGAGTGTTCCCAGGAGTCGTTTCCCGGACCCTGAACAGGATCTGCCTGAAGCCGCCGGTGAGTCCCGGCTGGTGTTGGCGGGGGGCTGTTTCTGGTGTGTGGAAGCGGTCTTTCTGGCGGTTGACGGTGTTCACCGTGTGACCTCTGGTTATGCCGGCGGTGAAGCCAGTACCGCGAATTATGAGGCGGTCTGTACCGGGAAAACCGGGCACGCCGAAGTCATCGAGGTGCATTATGATCCGGCACGGGTCAGCTTCGGCCAACTGTTGAAGCTGTTCTTCTCGGTGGCCCATGATCCCACCCAGCTCAACCGACAGGGTAACGATGTCGGCAGCCAGTATCGCTCGGCGATATTCTATGAGACCCCAGAGCAGCACGATGTAGCCGAGGCGTATATCCGCCAGCTGGATGCCGCCGGTGTGTATCCGGATCGCATCGTGACGACCCTGGAGCCCCTGGAAGCCTTTTATCCGGCTGAGGAGCACCACCAGAACTTTGCCGCCCGTAATCCCTGGCAACCATACATCATGGCGGTAGCGGCACCGAAGATGGAAAAGCTGGCCAACACCTGGCCCGAACAGCTGAAGCCTGAATTCAGCAAAGACGACCCGGACCAGGCTTGAGGAGGCACCGATGTCTGTATCTGCAGCAGGCTATGACCTGACACCGTTAACCCGGGCAGAAGTGGAAGCCCGGGCTGAGCATCTTTCTGAGGAAGAACGCCGGGTGCTGCTCGATCACGGCACCGAGCGTCCCTTCTGTGGCACGTTGCTGGATAACAAAACGTCCGGCACCTATCACTGCCGGTTGTGTGATCTGCCGCTGTTCAGCTCCGATTCCAAGTTTGATTCCGGCACTGGTTGGCCAAGTTTTTTCCAGCCCTTCGACCCGGAGCATATCCGATACCTGGAGGACTCCAGTCTTGGAATGACCCGTATCGAAATTCGTTGCCCCCGTTGCGACAGTCACCTGGGCCACGTGTTCCCTGATGGGCCGCCACCTACCGGGCAGCGTTATTGTCTGAACTCCATTGCAATGGTGTTCTCTGAATCGAACTAGAGTCTGAATATCGCGAGCTCTTTGTTGCGGCTATAATGCGCCTTTCTTTTTAGGGCCGACCATCTGAAATCGGCTCTGGTGAAAGGTGATCGATGGTCAGACTGAAATTAAACCCGCTCACTGAATCGGCTACCCTGCTCCGACGTGCCGGTGTCGTGATTGGCTCCGTGGGGCTGACAGCGCTGTACTCGCTCTTGATCCTGTTGCGGGCCCTGTTCGGACGCCTGAACCGGCCGATTGTCGACAAATATTGCCGGGAATGGTCGGCGGCGTTGTTGCGGCTGGTTCGGGCGAGCCTGGTTGTTCGCGGAGAAGTGCCGGATTTCAACGATGGCCGGCGCTACATCATCATGAGCACCCATGCCAGCCACTACGACATACCAGTCAGTTTTGTGTCGCTGCCAGGTTCAATCCGCATGCTCGCCAAGAAAGAGCTGTTCAGCATTCCCCTGCTGGGCCAGGCCATGAGAGCCGCCGAGTTTCCCTCTATTGACCGTTCCCGTCGCAACCGGGCGGTGAAGGATCTGGAGAAAGCCCGTCAGATGATGGAAAGTGGCATTGTGTTGTGGGCAGCCCCGGAAGGCACCCGTTCTCCGGATGGTCAGCTGTTACCGTTCAAGAAGGGATGCTTTCACCTGGCTCTGGATACCCAGGCTGTGATTGTGCCGGTGGCGATTCGGGGGATTCATCGGGTGCTGCCTGCGCGCACCTGGCAAATTAACCTGGGACAGCCGGTGGACGTGCGCGTGGGCACTCCCATCGACACGGCAGGAAAAAGCAAGGACGACATCGCGGAGATTATGGCGGGCGTGCGTAAGAACCTGGAGGAATTACTGGGCGACGGCGAGGCAGAATAAACTGCCCCGCCGGCGATGCTCAGGCGGCAGAGACCACGGTGGAGAACAAATAGCCGGTGTAACCGATGTAAACGGCCAGCAGCAGGGCACCGTCAACCCTCGATACGAGCTTGCGCCAACCGGTCAGGCCGAAGCCCATGACCAGCAGCGCCAGAGTCAGGCCCAGCATTAACGTCCAGTCCCGGTACAGCACCTCAGGGTCTACCGACAACGGTTGAATCGCTGCGGCGAGCCCCACCACGGCCAGGGTGTTGAAGATGCCTGAGCCCAGGATGTTGCCCAGAATCAGGTCGTGCTCGTTCTTCTTGACAGCGGCAATAGCTGAGGCCAGCTCCGGCAGTGATGTGCCGATAGCGACAATGGTCAGGCCGATGATCAGATCACTCACACCCAGGCTCTGGGCAATAGCGACCGCACCCCAAACCAGAAGCCGTGAACTGACAATCAGCAGAATCAGCCCGATTACCAGCCAGATAAGCGCGGTTTTCAGGGGCATGGGGTGGGCAACGATTTCGGACTCAGCATCCCCTCCGAGCGGGTCAGCTTTGCCACGTATCCCCTGATAGATGGACCAACCCATGACCGCGGCAAAGACGCCCAGAAGCACCCAGCCATCCAGTCGGCTCAGCTCTCCGTCGATCAGTTGCGCACCGGCAATCAGAGTGAGTACGACCAGTAGTGGCAGCTCTTTACGGATGACCTGTGAGTGCACGGCGATGGGCGCGATGATGGCGGTCAGGCCAACAATCAGGGCGATGTTGGTGATATTGGAGCCATACCCGTTTCCGAGAGCCAGGCCGGGGTTGCCGTCAGACGCAGCCATGGCGGAGACCGCAAGTTCCGGAGCAGAGGTGCCGAACCCGATAATGACCATGCCAATCAGGAGCGTAGGCATGCCAAGGTGTTTCGCGGTGGCGGCGGCTCCTTCCACAAATTTGTCCGCGCTCCAGACCAGCAGGATCAGGCCGGCAAAAACGGCACCGATGGCCATCAACATAGAGAAACCTCAAGCAGATTAACGTCGGAAACCCCGGCCCAGGGCCCGGAGCTGAGTGTTTGGCGCACAAGATACCGTATTAAGGGGCGATTGGTCAGCACTCAGATGCGCGCCTTTGCAGGTAAATACGGATGATCCAATGGTTGGACTCCGGGGTATCAGACTAAAGTGGCGCTGATATTGTTAACAAAACACGAGACAATCCCGGCAAAACGATAAGATGACGGGCAATGTGCCAGCACACCGGAAATCGCACCGCTGGTGCCAGCCATGCCCGCAACCGACACGCATCAATTGATAATCGCAATTTATTCTTTCGGCGAAAATCGGGATAATTGCGCGCAATTTCAGACCGGAAGCTCACGGCAGCGCCGTCTACCTCGCGCCAGGCCGGCTTCCGACAGGCCACTTTGCTGATCGTGGAGTGGCAGCAGGCTTCAACACTAAGCTAGGGTGAAAACCAATGGCCGTTAGACAGGCAGATGTAGTGCTGGTCGGTGGGGGCGTCATGAGCGCGACCCTCGGCATGATGCTCAGGCAGCTGGATCCGTCCCTGGACATCGTCATGGTGGAACGTCTTGACCACGTTGCCCATGAGAGCACCGACGGATGGAACAATGCAGGTACCGGGCATGCCGGCTACTGCGAGCTGAACTACACCCCCGAAACCGATGATGGCGATGTCGAGATTGAGCGGGCGTTGAAAATCAATGCCCAGTTCGAGGTGTCGTTGCAGTTCTGGTCTTACCTGGTTGAGCAGGGCATCCTGCCGGAGCCGTCTTCTTTCATTAATCGCACGCCTCACCAGAGTTTCGTCTGGGGCGAGAAAGACGTGGCGTTTCTAAAACGCCGTTACGAGCGTCTGAGCGGGCACCACCTGTTCCAGGAAATGGAATACACGGAAAGCCCGGACGATCTCGAAGAGTGGATGCCGCTGGTGGTTCGCCACCGTGATCCTATGCAGCGTGTGGCCGCGACCCGAATCAAACATGGTTCCGACGTGGATTTCGGTTCACTGACCCGAAGCATGGTGAAGTGGCTGGAAACCCAGCCCAACTTTGAGCTGATGCTCAGCAGCCCGGTGCACTACATTGATCAGCGCGACAATGGCCGCTGGAAACTGCGGGTGAAAAACCAGAAGACAGGCGAACTGACCAAGCTGGAAGCCGGTTTCGTGTTCCTTGGTGCCGGTGGTGGCGCGCTGCCGTTGCTGCAGAAGTCTGGCATTGATGAGGCCCGCGGTTACGGTGGCTTCCCGGTCAGCGGCCAGTGGCTGGTGTGCCAGAAGCCGGACATCGTCAAGGAGCACCATTCCAAAGTGTACGGTAAGGCACCGATTGGCGCGCCGCCGATGTCTGTCCCACACCTGGATACCCGCATCATCAATGGCGAACCTGCCCTGCTGTTCGGGCCATTTGCTGGCTTCACCACCCGCTTCCTGAAGCAGGGCTCCATCTTCGATCTGATTGGTTCGGTGCGCGCGACCAACCTGCGCCCGATGCTGTCAGTCAGCAAGAGCAATATGGACCTCACCCGTTATCTGATCGGCGAAGTGTTCCAGTCTCATGCAGACCGCGTGAATTCCCTGCGCAACTTCTTCCCGGATGCCCGCGAAGATGACTGGAAGTTGCAGATGGCCGGCCAGCGGGTGCAGATTATCAAGCAGACCGAAGAGGGTGGCGGCAAGCTTGAGTTCGGCACCGAGATTGTCGCAGCCAAAGACGGCACCCTCGCCGCCTTGCTGGGTGCCTCTCCCGGGGCCTCTACTGCGGCTAACGCCATGATCAATGTGCTTGAGCGCTGCTTCCCGGAGAAGATCAAGAGCGAGCAGTGGCAGTCCCGCATGAAGGAGCTGGTGCCATCCTATGGCCAGTCTCTGGTCGATAATGAAGAACTGCTCAACAGCGTTCGTGAACGGACCCTGTCAACGCTCAAGCTCAGGTAATGCTATCCTCTTGATTTGAGAATTCTCAGATCAAGAGGACAGTTATGGCCAATGATCATCGTCAGGCGCTTAACGGCGCCGAAGTATTTATCCGGGCACTTGAGAATGAAGGCGTAAAATACATTTTCGCCGTGCCCGGCGAAGAGAATCTCGCCTTCCTGGAAGCGTTACGCAATTCCAGTATCCGCCTGGTGTTGAACCGGCACGAACAGGCCGCCGGCTTTATGGCGGCGACCTATGGGCGACTGACTGGCCAGGTGGGAGTTTGCCTGTCCACGCTTGGGCCGGGTGCCACCAACCTGGTGACGGCTGCCGCCTATGCCCAGCTGGGCGGTATGCCCATGATGATGATCTCCGGCCAGAAGCCGATCAAGTCCTCCAAGCAGGGGTTGTTCCAGATTCTGGATGTGGTAGATCTGATGCGGCCGCTCACCAAATACACTCGCCAGATCAGCAACGCCAACACCATTCCCGCCAAGGTTCGTGAAGCTGTTCGCCTTGCCTCGGAAGAGCGCCCCGGCGCTGTGCACCTGGAGTTGCCCGAGGACATTGCCGAGGAGTCCGCCGAAGCGGGCATTCATATCTTCAATCCCAGTGATGCCCGCCGGCCAACGGCCAGTGAGAAGAGCCTGGACATGGCCTGCGACATGCTGCGCAGGGCCCATCACCCACTGATCATGATTGGCGCCGGCGCCAACCGTAAACGAGTGTCCAAAGCCTTGCTGCACCTGGTGGATGTGACGGGCATTCCGTTTTTCACCACTCAGATGGGTAAGGGTGTGATTGATGAGCGTCACCCCCGTTACATGGGCAATGCAGCCCTGTCTGCCGGCGATTTCGTTCACTGCGCCATCGACCGTGCGGATCTGGTGATCAACGTCGGTCACGATGTAGTGGAGAAGCCGCCGTTCTTTATGACTCCGGGCGGTAAAAAAGTCATCCATGTGAATTTCAGCGGGGCCGATGTCGACCCGGTGTATTTTCCGCAGCATGAGGTGGTGGGTGACATTGCCAACAGTGTGGAGTACATGGCCGAGCACTGCGGACAATGTGCCAACCACGATTTCACCGGCCTGATGGAAGTGAAACAGGCGGTCGACAAGCATCTTCAGGAGCGGGCCACTGATGACCGCTTTCCGGTGATTCCCCAGCGCATTGTCCACGATGTCCGATCAGTGATGCCGGATGACGGCATCATCGCGCTGGATAACGGTATGTACAAACTCTGGTTTGCCCGTAACTACCCGGCTTACGACAACAACACCGTGCTACTGGACAATTCTCTGGCCTCCATGGGCGCGGGCCTGCCCAGCGGCATGATGGCGGCCATGCTTTATCCGGAGCTGAAGGTTATGTCGATCTGCGGCGATGGCGGCTTCATGATGAACAGCCAGGAGTTGGAGACGGCTGTTCGCCTTGGGCTGAACCTGGTCGTGCTGATCATCAACGACAGCGCGTACGGCATGATCAAATGGAAGCAGGGGCAGGACGGCTACGAAGATTTCGGGCTGGATTACCGTAACCCGGATTTCGTGAAATACGCGGATTCCTACGGTGCCGTTGGCCACAGGGTTAACCGTACCGAAGAATTGCGCCCGACTCTTGAGCGCGCACTGGAGGCCGGGGGTGTTCACCTGGTGGATGTGCCGGTGGACTACAGCGAGAACCGGCGAGTCTTTGATGAAGAGCTGGCGGAGCTCACCTGCCGGCTTTAGCCGGCCTGTGCAGCTCCGCGCAGCATGGCCTGTAACAGTTCCTCTGCGTCAAACTTGGTCAGGGCCTCGTTGGCCCCGACCTGATTGGCGTAGCTCAGGCTCATCTCACTGTTCAGTGAAGTATGCAGGATGATGTAGGGTTGCTGGAGGCTGGCATTATCCCGGATATCGAAAGTAAGCTCGTAGCCATCCAGGCCCGGCATCTCAATGTCACTCACCAGGATGTCGATCGGGTGCCCTAACTCATGCTCCCGGAGAAGAACCTGCAGAGCTTCGTCGCCATTGGCGGTCACGTGATAGCTGATGTCTTTGCTGTCGAGGACGTCAGACAGCTGCTTTCGGGCCACCTGAGAGTCATCCACCAAGAGGATGTTCAGGGATTTGAGGGTCTCGCTCTGTACATCCGTAAGAGCCACTGTCTGGGCGTCGAGCGATTCCGGGTAGACCTTGGCGAGGAGCAGCTCGACATCCAGCAACTGGATAATGTCGCCATCCACATCCAGCAGGCCGGTAATAAAGGCGTTTGCGCCCAGGGCCTTGGGCGGCGGCATCACGCTCTTCCAGTCTGTCTCGATGATCTGCTGAACACTGCGCACCAGAAAGCCGATTTCCTGGCGCTGAATGTCAGTAACAATGATGGACGCTTTCGCCTGCTCTTCGCGGGTGAGGGCCGGGTAGCCCACGGCTGCGGACATATCGATGACCGGCACGGCCGAGCCTCGGAAGGTTGCGGTTCCGATCACGGCGTGATGGCTATGGGGTAGCTTGGTTAGCCGCTGAAACGGGAGAATTTCCCGGATTTTCAGGGTGCCAATGCCAAACAGCCGCGATCCGAACAGGCGGAACAGAAGGAGTTTCTGGGACTGCTTCGCTTTGCTGGACATAAACCGATCCTTGCAAAAAAGATGAAAGCTCCTTGCTGAGCTTGCTGTCACGATTGGTGCTCTGAGAGATGAAACAAGGCGCCAGCGATCAAAAGGTTATGTAGCAATAATAGCAGCTTTATGCTCAGCGATTCGTCATCAGCTTTGTATCAAATGGTGACAGGTCTTTTGCCAGTTCGCCTACCAGGGCAGGTTTGAAATCACCAACCAGCCGGTGCCAACGCTAGTGGCGATGGCAAACAGAGCCAGCAGCCCGTCCCGGGCGACAATGGACAGCCCGAACGCCATCAGCGCCAGGCCACCGCCATTGGCACTGAAGGGGATAAGTTCCATCATCGGCATGGCAGCGGCCACCGCCATGCAAATCAGTGCCATCAGAGACTGGCCAGCCCCGGAAACCAGCCAGGGCAGGCGCCGCTGGGTCCAGCGATCGACAAATGCCGCAGGTTTGTCTGCCCATTGCAGGCCTTTAAACAGTGTCTGTTTGGAAATATGGCGGTTCGATAAACGGGAGGGAATCCAGACTGAGCGACGCCGGAACAGCAACTGCCCCAAGGTAAGCAGAACCAGCAAGCCGAGTAAGGTGGGTACGCCGGGAATGTCGCCAATTAGCGGCGCCACCGTTACCAGGCCGGCCAGCAGGACCAGCGGGCCAAAAGAGCGCTCACCCACTGCGGTCATCAGATCCCCGACTGATACCCGATCCTGATTCCGGGTATGGTCCCGTATTCTGGCGACCAGCTCTGTCAGGCTTTCCGGGTCGTTTGGCTGGTTCATGGTTGGCTTCCTTTTCCAGAGTGCTGCGAAGGTGCTACTGGAATTGAACCCGATGCCGCACCTGTTTATTGGCCCACAGTGAACCACAATAGCCGATAAAACAGCCACTTACAAAAACGGCATTCCACATAGAACCACTCGAAACCGCAGTTGCGTCGACACTCTGTGGACACCTGCTGACACCTATGGCCAATGAGCGTTAAGTAAGCTACCTTTCTGAATTGTCCCTGCTGTCCTAATCAAAGGAGTTGGTTTTGAGGTTCCTGGGAATAGTTGCCGCCGTATTCGTTGCCAACCTGATAACGCTCGTTTTCATTGCCATAGCATTTGCCCTGCTGATCTCAGACCAGGGCCAGGCCTTCATGCGCCACCTGGGCTATGACATATCGCCGTTGGTATCCGCCTACCATCAAACCCAGATCAAAGAATGGAACGATCCCAGGGTAAGACGTATGACGTCCATAGACATCACGCCGTCACCGCAAGAACCTGAACCTTTGCAGTCAAAGCCGGCGCCCAAAACCGCAGATAACAAACCTGATCGCCATGCTATCCAGACAACACTGAACACCTGCAGGTTTTGGAACAATGAATACCGGAAAGACGGTACGGACCGCAGTAAAGGCTTCCGGGATGCTGCCTGCAGCAGATATGAAAGGCTCAGCGGAAATGACGCAAACCGAGTCGTAAGCCTTGCTACCGCTCCCCAGCGCAAGACCACAACCCAGCGAAGCAACACCAGACAATCGAAACAGGCCAATAATGCGGATCGTCAACACGAAGCCTACTGCAAAAGGCTTCAGGAAAAGATCGACTACTATGACGCCAAACTCAGGTCTGGTGGTGATGGCAGCTACATGACGTACTGGCGGGGTGAGCGGAGAAAGGTCAGCAACAAGTATTCCTGGCAATGCCTGCGGAAATAACCTTGCAGTAGTGGGCCAGACTTCACTATAAAGCTGTAGGTACATTCATTGAGCAGGCGCAAACACCATGTGCGGCCGATTCAACGTATCCGACGACCCCTTAGTCCAGGGCCTCCTGGACGAACTCGGCATCCCGCTCCGGATAGAGCCCCGCGTTAACATCGCCCCCGGAGCCAAAGCGCAGATCGTCTATGAAACCCACCAGGGCCGCATCCTGCAGGACGCCATCTGGTCATTGCTCATAGAACGGAAACCAGACGGCACCGGCTACCGCCCATCGTCAAAGTACAGCACCTTCAACGCCCGATCGGGCAGCCTGGGCACCAGCCCACTCTGGAAGAAACGGTTTCACAGTCAGCGCGCCATCATACCGGCCAGCGGCTTCCATGAATGGACAGGCGAGAAAGGCCACAAACAGTGCTACAACATCCACCCGGCCGACAGCGCCATAGCCTTTGCCGGCCTGTATGAACGGTGGGACTTCCAGGAAGAAGTGGTACCGTCGTTCACTATCATCACCCTGCCACCACACCCCAGGTTCAGTCATATCCACCCGAAAAGCATACCGCTCATGCTCAACCGGGAAGACTTCGACATGTGGCTGGACCCAAGCCTGACCAACCCAGACCCATTTCAGGACTTACTCAAAACCCGAATCCGGCAACCTCTGCTGGTAGAGCCCATACAATCACCCGCCACTCTGGAGCAAACCGGCCAAGCAGAACGGATCGAACCGGATTGACATGCAGCTACGTCGCCTCCAGGAAGGAAAACTGACGTTTGTGAACACCAAAAGCGGAAAATCAAGATCAGTGCTAGCCGCACCGGAGCTATTCAAAGAAATCCGGAAACACCTAGAGAAACATGGAGAGTTTTCGTTCTCGCTCTCAGCATTCCGCCGAGCCTTGGACAAGTCGGGTATCAAGCTGCCTGCAGGGCAAGCCGCGCATGTGTTGAGGCATACTTTCGCGAGTCACGTTGTTATGAGTGGCGGAGATATTCTGACTCTCCAAAGAATCCTTGGTCACGCTAATATTACTATGACTCTGAGGTATTCCCATCTTGCCTCTGATCATCTAGCTCTGGCTTGTGCTCTAGCGCCGAAGTATTAGCATTATTCAAGTATATATTGATCACAGGAGGTAAGATTCGATTGATCGTATGTAGCTGCTCCTCATCGAAATTGTCTTTTATTACTTCAGCAATCTCATCAATGATCACAATTTCCCGGTCGTTTCCGCCCTTGCATCGATTTTCGTAGAGCAGCTTACCCTTGAGTTCTTGCTCCCTTTCACCCTCGGATTCCGGTTGTAGTCCTTTAGGGAGCGCCGCATTGGAGATCCAAATAAGTAGTCGTTCCCTCATCGATTGCGGCGATATTGTTGTCTTGCAGTAAACGTATTTTTCTTGGATTTCCCATAATAGGCTATCTTCAAGCTGGGCAGAGTGAAAGTTGGCACACTCGTAGAGGGCTCCGATACACGCGATTTGTTTCTCTATACGCTTATCCTGGATGCAGAGAAACATTTCTTTATTTAGGTCACATGAGAAGTCCGCATGAGTGAATTCTCGTAAATCCCACTCCATATCTTTGATTTTTTTCTCTATTTGAGCCCGCATCGATCTATTGTTGTATTTAGCTGATTCTAGGTCATGTCGAAGGTTTTCGATGCGCTTTGGTAGACTTTGGAAGAGGCTCACAAGTGTTGGGCTGATTTCAAAGTTTCCATCTTCAGCCTTCGGGAAAAGAAGGCCATACAAAGTCCACTTTGATATTGTTGATATGTTTTTTAGTGGCTCTTCCTCTTGCATGAACTCATTAAACTGTCCTCTGTGAGCCAAATAGTTGGAAAAGGTGTTCTGTTGTTGTTGGGTTTCGATTTGCACCTTGGTTTGAATCGATCTTAAATGACTTGCGATTAAACCAAGCAGAGGAAGGGAAATACCTGCGATTAGAGCGGGGCTTTTTAGCGAGGCTACGAGTTCGTTTAGGTATTCAGGGGAAAGTGGCTCGTGGCCACTCGGTCCGGTATTCAGGACAACTATTGCAGCATAGAGCATAGCTGTGTATCCGAATATTCTGACGGTCCAGCGGAATGCTGAGGATTCCAAAAGTGTGGTTTCGGCATCCATGTGCTTCCATAAGCGCTTTTTAGAGGATTCTTTTTGTGGACGTTTGGTGGACATTTGGGTCGCCAGTTTTTTTGAAGCCATAAAAAAAGCCCCTGAAATCAGGGGCTTTTCTCTTGCAAGGTGGTGGAGACGGCGGGAATTGAACCCGATGCCGCACCTGTTTAATGGCCCACAGAAAACCACAATAGCCCATAAAACAAATGCTTACAAAAACGACGTTCCACACATAACCACTCAAAACCGCAGTGGCGTTGACACTTCGTCGACACCTTGGTTCATGGCTCTCTATATGATCTTTCTGGATTGGGGCAGTTTCCAACTGCTTAAAGCAGAACGGTGCAGGGTTTGTGAGGATGGTTCGGGGATTTTTTCCAGAGGATGCTTTTTGCTGTCCTTTCAGGCAGAGTTAAGGCTCCTTTCCCGGTTTTATTGTAACCAGAGTTGGAACGTCATCATTGTCGTCACGTTTAACCACCAGACGGACAGAGTTGAACTGAATTTCAATTTCATCGAGTTGGCCATGCTGGTCGGGGCTGGTTCCTCCCCAGGCCCTGCCAACCTGCTCCCGACAAGTAACGAATAACTCAAGCAGGGCTCGGTATTCGATATTTCCATTATGGGATAGTCCGAAACCTCTTTGAAAAAGCCTTTGTAAGGCATGACGCGTCACCCTCAGCAATGCTCTGGTGTCCTCAGCAGCGTTATGAGAAACGTTGCGTTTGGGATTCAGAATGCGAGTCCTGTTGAATATGGCGCAGGCAAGAAAACAGCCTTCGGACAAAGAAGATGATTCATCTTTCTCAATTGTTACTACTTCCCCATCGTATAGGGTGTACGCTAACACTCGAGAGACTTTTTTGGGGTCACGCGTTTCAGTTCTGAGTCCTTTCTTGTCGAATCGGTGTGTAAGTAAACCACTTTGTTTTCTGTCTGCCGAGACTATGTTGCTCCATCTTTTGGTTGGCGAAATGCCGCTTCGGACTTCAGCATTCTTGAGTAGTTTTATCCAGTTTTCGCGTGAAGACCAAGCTGAAATCTCGCTCTTCAACCGGTCAGCTTTTATTGCTGCAGTGCCGTCTGAAATTGCGTTTGGGAGTACGGTGGCGGATGGTGGCGGGGTCAATGTGTCCTCAGATCCCGACATTTTATAAACTCCATTTCGAAGTAGGTTAGTAGTTGATAATGATCAGGTTTTTAGCCTGATCTCGGAATTTGGACCGGATGCCGCCGCTTCGTTAATGTGTCAGGCGTAGTCTATTGGTTGTCGGGAAACACGAAAAATGTTTCAAATTCTGAGACTTCCAGTGCGATGGTCGTCTCACTGTCATTATTTGTCCTCCCTGATCCACCTTCAATGTTGCAGGTGGACTGTGCAAACTGTTTCATTGAGGCGGCTATCCATGCACTTTTGTTCAGGTCTTTCAGCTCGTTGCGATTTACAACGTAACAGGAGTGGAAACCTTTCCAGGAGTCGATCTTCGAAAAGAAATCCAGTTTGTATTGGTTCAAGCCATATTTGAGCGGGCGCCCGAAAGGCAATTTACATTTAACGTCAAGAATTTCGATTTGGTGCTCGAAATCGAGTACAGCGTCAACGTCAGAGATGTTGCCCTTCTTGAAGTGTGGTGAGAACCAGCGATCCACGAAAAGGCGGTCAAGAAATCTGGATTCGTGATCTGCCGGGTAGGATCTCATTTGATCGACCAATTCCCGGATACAATTCCTTGTTTCTTCGCTTACGGGTGCCTGCTGATTTACATTGCGCCATTCACGCTCATTCCCGTCGATTTTTTCAAAAAGCTGTGAGAAGGCCTGCGACGTTGTTTTGTGGAACTCCTCGTCCTGGAAAATGTAAAAGTCGAAAACATCCTCGATGCGTAGTGATTTCAGTTGCGTACGGGATAGGCCTTTGAGTCTGAAAGAGGGTTTCCGTTCCAGGGCAAACAGGTGCCCCCTGAACTCCCATGCCAGTTTTCTGTAGAGGTTTTCCAATCGCGCTAATGGCCTTGAGGTTGTTGTGACATAGATACCTGTATCTTCCTCAATCGGGTTGTCGCGTGTCTCTCTTGAAATGAACCACCCGCCGTCAATGGCAATGGCCTCCTCTAGGGCTTCTTCTGCATGGCACTCGAAAGCGGCTTCCGATACGAAGCCGATAAAACTGTTTACCAGGGCATCTTCGAAGCGGTTGCTTGTAAACGGGCGTTTGGGGTGCCTTGACGGTCTGCTTGCGTAAGGTTGATAGGTGCCATGTATGACGAGGTCGATGAAGTATTCCCAGTGTTCATCAGTGAGATCCATTTAGTCCACTTCTCCGATTTCGATGACGTCCTCTGAATTCGCAATCACTTTAGTTGTAATCTTGCCGATCAGGTCATCTGGTTCTTTTTTCTTGGCGCCTTTGATTGCACACTCCCAGACAATGATAACCTTCCAGCCAGTTTCCAGAAGGGCCGCATGGTTTTTTCGGTCCCTGTTTTTATTGCCGGAGAGTTTACGTATCCAGAAGTCTTTGTTTGACGCGGGTATCCTGAAGTAATGGCACCCCTCATGACAGTGCCAGAAACAGCCATTAACAAAGATCACGGTTTTGAATCGCGGAAGAACGATATCGGGCTTGCCGGGAAGGTCTTTACGATGAAGGCGGTACCGGAAGCCTCGTTTGAATAGCTCTTTCCTGAGCCAGACTTCCGGTTTGGTGTCCTTACCTTTGATGGCAGCCATATTCCGGCTGCGCGTTTTGCGGTCGTGGACGTCGGCCATTTACCTAGGCGGCTTTGGTGTTCTTTTTCTGTTGCTTTTGAATTGCCTGCAGAATGCGTGGGCGCATCAGTTTTGCCACGGCCCGGAACACCGGAACAGCAACGGAGTTACCGAACTGCCTATAGGCTTGAGTATCAGAAACCGGAACCTTGAAGTTTGATTCATTGGGTCCGTCAAAGCCCATCAACCGTGCACACTCCTTGGGAGTCAGCCTGCGGGGCCGGTTGCCCTGGTTGATGATGTCTTCAAAGCCGGCATCCATATCCCATCCGCGATCAACCAGAATCTCGGAGCCGTCCTTGTGGTACCGGGCCGAAAGAGTCCGGGCAACATCGTTTGGCCCTGTCAGACCAAACCCGAAACCGTTCCCTTTTTCCCGATGCTTGGCAGCGTAGTCGAACAGATACTTCCAGAGCTTGGGGGTCAGAATGTACTTGTCATCCACTTCGTCTGCAGGTTCCAGAATGTCTCCGAACGTGGGTACGCTGTCCGGCAGCTCGATATCCTTCAGGGTGAAGCCGTCATGCACATCAAGGTCACGACGGAACCCGACCAGAACAATCCGTTCCCTGTGCTGCGGGACAAAGTGACGGGCATCGATAACCTTCGGGTCCAGTGAACCATTGAAGTTAACGTCAGCTACTTCGTACCCAAGCTCGTCGAGAGTTTCGAGAATAACCTTGAAGGTTTTGCCCTTATCGTGGCTTTTCAGATTCTTCACGTTTTCCAGCAGAAAGGCAGCAGGGCGCTTGGCTTTGAGAATCCGTGCAACGTCGAAAAACAGGGTGCCCTGAGTATCGCACTCGAATCCGTGCTTCCGGCCGAGTGAGTTCTTCTTGGACACGCCGGCAAGAGAGAACGGCTGGCAGGGGAAGCCGGCAAGCAGAACATCGTGATCAGGCACATGTTCGTCAATGTGACTGTAAGCTGTTTCTTCATCTACATCGGGATCGCCTGAAAGCGTGACTTCCCGAATGTCCTCATTGAAGACGTGATCGTCAGGATCGCTGTAATGGTTGGCCTTGTACGTGCGAACAGCGTATTTGTTCCACTCGCTGGTGAACACACACTTACCGCCGATCTCTTCAAAACCACGGCGAATCCCGCCGATGCCGGCAAACAAATCGATAAAACGGAATTCGTGGCCATCGGTACGGAATGGCTTCGGCAGCAGTTCCTGAAGAGCCCGGGCTTCGCTTTCGCTCAGTTGAACAGCTTCATCACTCTTTACGAGTTTCTTCAGCCGTTCCCGGCTCCAGGTTTCATCGCCGCATGCCTGAAGCTTTTCCACGATGAACTTGGGATCATAGATCTCAGCGACCTGATTGATGAGCAGAGAGTCCTTCTGGGACTGATCTGCGAACTGCTTTTTTTCCTGAACTGAATCCATGAACGTGTGCCTGCCGAATTGTATTCTGTGCGCCGATACCGGTAAGGGGATTCTATTGGAACGGCTGTTCCGAATCGACCCCGGATGTCGCGTTTAACGGATACTTTATCCTGTACAGTTATACAGTATCGAAAAAGCCACATCCAGGTCCGGCCGCAAAAAAATTACGACAGAATTACATCCTCTGAGGAGTCATAGATTGACGACACATCTTTCCATTTGATTCGGAACTGATTTCGTTTTTTCCCTTTCCATTTACCGTCTTTCAACTTCATGTTGATGCCCGGGTCGTAGTAAATAACACTGTCGGAAAGAGCATTCAGATAGTTCTTGATCCCCGCACCGGTGCAAAGCTTCACCGACGGTCCATACGCAAAATATGGAACGCCGCGATCTTCCTTTCGATAAACCACGTAACACGTGTTTGCGTGCTTACGCTTCCAGTGTGTCAGGAGCTTCTGGAAGGACCAGCCGGCTGCGATATTGCCGTTCGGATCCGTCAGCAACATGCCCCCCTTCGGGTCCGTGATTTCAGACTTGGCCCGGTTAAAGCCGACCAATTGCATTGTCAGAGAGCTTCTGGCATTCGGCTCATTCATTCTGTGAATGCTCGCGAAATTAATCTTCTCGTCGGTTCTGCTTGTTGCGTACGCGTCCATAAATGCGCTCAGGTCTTCAAGATAGCTTCCGGTATCCGGCTCCGGTGTCATCAGCGTCACCGCACCTGAAGAGTGTGCCTTCAATTCCCAGTCCATGAAGTCCGGTTCTGAGCGCCCGTTGGGAGTGATGCCAAAGAAGCTTTCCAGGGTCAGTCCTGCGCTGTTCTGTGCCACATAGGGAATCCGGTTGCCGTCCTTGTCCAGACGGCAGGATTCAATGAACCCCATATGGTGGATTTCCGACAACCGATTGATCAGTTTTTCACGGGTTGAAGTGGTTCTGATGCCGTCGGCATATTCGTAAAACACGCTCGTGAAGCGCTCAGATTGCTCGGTCCGGATCCTTTCTGCAGCCTCCTTCGAAAGGTTGTCTTCCCAGCTGCTGACATAGGCGAGAATACTCTTATTACGGATACCCAAAACAAGGCACCGATTCGCTTGGCGGACCTCCCGGTCTTTCCTTTCTTCCGGGGTGGGAGGTTGCATCAGATGCCCGGGGGCCAGCCCACAGCCTCTGACAAAACCGGATAACCGGACTTCAGGGTATTTCGGGTACAGAATGAACTGGGCCCCGGGCGCGTTTTCAACGTTGCCCTGCAAATCCACCCAGTTCAGGTCTACCTTCGCCTTGAAGATAGCCCCCTTCTTTTCACTGTATCCGTCCTCATAGATATCCCCGGTAGGAATCGCCTGAAGAATCGTAAAATCGGAGCCGAAATAGATTTGTTGTTTCGAGTTATCGTTATTCGCCAGAATCTTGAAAATGACAATCTCGGCGCCGTTTTGGCGCATGATATTGGCTACGTCAGCCAGCGAAGCACTGGAGCTCATCAGGTTCCCTCTGTGTCAGACCACATAAACACACACTGATCCACAATGGACCACATAGGAACCTACATGGAAGTTGGACGGCCGTCACTCCTCATTTTTGACTTAAGGCTCAGTATTTGATCTGACTCGTGCCGCCATGCCTTAATGCCTTTAAGTTGGGAATGCACAGAGGGGCAGCCTTAATGGATACTAATTCTCATGGTAATGGTTGGAGAGTCATTTTTGCTGAGAATGGCGTTGCTCAGGTTAGGTGTCAGCACTGGCTCGGGTTTGTGCACTTTGTTGATCGGTACCTGATTCAGATAAAAGATAACGTTTTTCGTGGCCAGGCTCTCTCTGACTGGGACTTGGTTCCTACGTTGGATCGAGTAGCGTCTGGCTTAGATGTTCGTAAGTTGACAGGTGTAAACGGTTTTATGGCCGAAGCGGTTCTTCGCAACCGCCACCTTGAAAGCTTTAAATATGCAGCCCGTGGGCGCCGTGGGAGAGCCCCGGTAGAATTGTCTGACGATGACTGGTGGGCGCTTGGGCAACACTATGGGTTGGCAACGCCACTGTTGGACTGGAGCGAATCGCCTTATGTTGCGGCGTATTTTGCTTTCTGTGAAGATTCATTTGAAAGGAAGGGTACGGCTTCTGTCTTCTGTTTGAGCTTGCCTCTGATCAATAACAGAATCAGTGACCTGAAGTCAGAGCTTGGTGATGGGTTTGATGCTGGAGATGTCGTTCGCTTTATCTCTCCCTTAGCTGATGATAATGCAAGGCTTGTTCACCAGAGAGGGTTGTTCACTATATGTCAGTCTCATTTGTGTTTGAAGGAATGGGTTCGTACCTATTTTTCTGGTAGCAGAGAAACACCGTTGGTAGAGCTTCAGATCCCGCGCTCAGAAAGGGCGGTTGCTATGCGACACCTCAATCGTATGAACGTCAGTCACCTAACGTTGTTTCCTGACTTGTCGGGAGCAACAGGTTACTGTAACCAGAAGTTGACAGACCATCTGTATTGAAGCCTGTCACTCAAAACCTGATTCGTTCTTAATGGGTTAAACAACCATGTGCGGCCGATTCAACGTATCCGACGACCCCTTAGTCCAGGGCCTCCTGGACGAACTCGGCATCCCGCTCCGGATAGAGCCCCGCGGTAACATCGCCCCCGGAGCCAAAGCCCAGATCATCTACGAAACCCACCAGGGCCGCACCCTGCAGGACGCCATTTGGTCACTGCTCATAGAACGCAAACCAGACGGTACCGGCTACCGCCCATCGCCAAAGTACAGCACCTTCAACGCCCGATCGGGCAGCCTGGGTACCAGCCCACTCTGGAAGAAACGCTTTCACAGCCAGCGGGCCATCATACCGGCCAGCGGCTTCCATGAATGGACAGGCGAGAAAGGCCACAAACAGTGCTACAACATCCGCCCGGCCGACAGCGCCATCGCCTTTGCCGGCCTGTATGAGCTGTGGGACTTCCAGGAAGAAGTGGTACCGTCGTTCACCATCATCACCCTGCCACCACACCCCAGGTTCAGCCACATCCACCCGAAAAGCATCCCGCTCATGCTCAACCGGGAAGACTTTGACATGTGGTTGGACCCAAGCCTGACCAACACAGATCCATTCCAGGACTTGCTCAAAACCCGAATCCGGCAACCACTCCTGGCAGAACCCATAAGATCACCTGCGGCCCTGGAGCAAACCGGCCAGGCAGAACGAATCGAACCGGATTAACTGGCATCACAGAAAAGGCAATGTAAGAAAAGTCTCACGCCGGATTAAGACAAAACGCCTAAACGTTACAACGTGTAACGGTACACTGGCAGTGAGCCGTTTGGTCAGGAAGACCGGGGCTCACCGCCGGCAGGGATGCCAGGCAAGCGCGACACCTGCAGAGTGGTGTGACTACAGGGAGAGTTCTGGCATTATTCATTTCTATATATCGCGCAAGTACACCCGTAGAGAAAAAGAGAGGCTACGATCGATTTGGTGGCCTCTCTTCATTTCCACGGCTCATGTTAAAAGCTATCGAGGATGTTTTTAATTGAGGTTACTATGTTTTCTGCGCTCCCAGAAAGCCGGCCTGTTTTATCTATCATTTCAATTACTTTTTCTAAAGTAGATCTGGCATCCTTTATCGTTGCAGTTGCTGTCGGCTCGTCGCCTTCCTCTCGTGCAGTTTTTAGAGCTATCAACACTCGGTTAATCAGGTCTTTTTCCTCTGGTGCAAATGTTTCTACTTCGCTAAATAGATTGTATAGTTCTGCAAATTTTGCCTCGTCAGGCAATCCTTGAATCCTTGAGTCGCCTTTTGAACATTTACACGGAGTAGATAGGCAAACTGGACAGCCATCTAAGTAATAGTCTTTGAATGCATCGTCTAAGTTTTGGTTTTTAAAATATCCCTTCCATGTTGACAGAGTCCAAGCCAATACGTCGGCGAACTCTTCTTCCATATTTTCTTTTGTCTTTTTTTGATTGCTGAATTTTTCGATCGCCTCGTGTAGTTCTGCTATTTCTTCAAAGATTTTTGCGCAGGCTAACCAAGGTCCTGAGAAATTCCAAATTATTTCATTGTTTTGATATATGGAGTTTAAGTGGTCTGCCAAACCATTTAGTGAGGTTTTTATGTAGCCTGAATAAGCTCCATACTTGCTTTTTAACTCGCCTTTTATTTTGTGGGCAGGTATGTCTCGTTCTGGGCTCTTATTTGTTCGATGACACACGCATACTTCTGCAAGGCAGTATGGACATATTCCTGGATATTTCCTTAAAAATGCATCTTCTAGATCAACTTCCATTTTTGATGCTAGTGCCATCAGCCAAGATAAAGATTTTATGAAATCTGATTTGTTCGCTTTCTTTCGCATCACCGCTCTTGTTAAGTAGCCAGATGTTCTGCTCAGAAATCCATACATCTCTTCCCAGTTTTTTGAGTCGTTTTTGTTTTCGTACAGTTTTGATATGTAAGATTGATGACCGGACGTTTTAGGTTCCACTGTATTCTCCATTTTTAAAGGTCTTTCCCTACCCAAACTACTCTTCCAATAACCTCTAGGCTGTCTAAGTCATTCCTAGGTATTTCTTGTGCTGGGTATTCTTTGTTGTCGCTTAGTAGTTGGACTCCATCATTCCAAAGCGTTTGAATTCGCTTAACGAGCAGATGATCTCCATTCCGAATTACATAGATATGCCCATCTCGCAACTTCCTTTCACTGGTGTCCACCATCACCGTTTCGTTGTCGGAAATTGTGGGTTCCATAGAGTCTCCCTTGGCAAACACAAGCGCCAGGTCATGCTCATGAAAACCTCGGAACCTAAGCCACTTTCGGCGAAAGGCCAGCTCCCTTGTCGGTGATTCGTCTCCAGCAATGGCTCCGTGCCCTGCAGCAACCTGAACGTTGTAACCGGGTATTAGGGCAAACTCTTCTTCAAATTGAGAATCCGATTTTGTTGGCTGCTTGCCAGTCGCCAACCACTCCACTGAAACATTTGCCGCTTCAGCAATTCGCAATAAATTGTCCAGTCGAGGCATAGCACCATTTAGGATTGCTCTTAGTGTGCTGTCTCCCATTCCCGCTTTCTGCGCAAAGCTGCGCGCTGACTGAGTCCCTATCAGCGATTTAAGTCTTTCCGAGAAACCTGTCTCATCAACGTTTTCTTGTGAACTCATCATCTGCTCGCCGCAAAATTTCACGAAAGTAAACAAATAAATGCTCTAAGCGAGCAAATAAACGTTGACCGCTCTCTGCGGGCAAGTTATATTTTGCTCAGTAAGCAATTAAACGCTCATCGGTGAGCGTATAAACGTGCAAATGAGTGTAGCAGAGTGCAAAACAGTGGACGAGCAAAAACAGATCATTCTGATAGCCACGCCGGTAATGAGCCAGGAGCGCTACGCCCAGCTCACCGGGCTCACGGAAGGGCAGGTAAGGGGCCAGATCGAAAAGGGTCACCTGCCGTCACTCAAGATCGGCCGCGTCCGGATGGTGAACATAGCCGCCCTGTCGCAGCGCGCACTGGATCAGGAGGACTGGCAATGACACCGGACGTTCGCAACCAGAAGAAAACCAACATGCGCCTGCGCTTCCAGCAAGCCTGCGAAGCTTGGAGCGTTGGAGACTACGAATTAGCCGCCTACCGCGCCAGCCAGGTCTCCGACATGGCCGCCTCTTATATGGGCATTGACTCCGACCTCTACTGGTATGGCATCCGCCTGAGCATCGCCTGGTGCGAATTCATGCTCCAGGACGACACCCGCGACTTTAACGCCTGGGCAGTAGGGCAGGCCTGCACCGCACTGAGGGCCGCCGCATGAAAAACGATGTCACACATGCTTCACCCCAGTTTCAAAAGCGCCCTGAAGTTGGCATGCCTAAGTCCTGCATTAGTTGTAGTCATTATCAGGTGAAAGGCTACGATCAAGACGATTACTGCCCCTTCAAAGATGCTTTTACCGGCCAAAGCAAACAAAGAACTCAGTTTGGCGTTTGTGGTTTACATCGATCGGAAGTGTTCGCCACTGAAATCTGTAACAGCTATTCAGCTGAGCCATACGTCGTTCCCATTCCCGTTTTCAATCGGCCGTCTTCCCGATCAGGGCTTCAAGAACGACTGAATCTCAGTGAGGCGAGCGCATGAGATACCACCGCCACGACTTAGGCATGAACCGCGCCATCAAAGCCGCCAGTTTTGCCTTCCAGGGCCCGCGCCCGTCCTCTGCACTCACCCCAGCCGCCCTGGAAGGCCTTTTATCCAACCTCCTGCAGCGGCTGAGTCACCTGCAGGAAGTGCGCACCGACTACCCGTGCGACTACATGGCCCGCTGCAAAGCCGGCTTTACCGACGCCCTGATCCAGGAACTGGAAGCCAGCGGCTACCACAGCCCGGCGTTTGATCGCCTCATCCAACTGAGGGACGCCTGGGACTGCGGCCACCTGGACTTACCCAACGTCACGGAGACCCAACCATGACCCACATACCGCCGAGAAAAGACCAGGTAGAAGACAAAGAGCGCCGTTTCTACGTGTGCGCCCCGTCCTCCATCTACCTGCAACTGCAGCAGGAAGCCATCCAGCGCGGCACCGACCTCTGGACCCTCGGAGGTTCCGTCCTGCGCGCCTGGCTAGAGGCCGGCTGCCCGAACTTTGGCAAACAGGCCAAACACCCTGAAAAGCCCTCGAGTCCGCCCCCGTCATCGTCACCACTCGCGCACAAAAAGGGGGGTGCTCAGTGAGCGCTGCAAGGCTGGCGCGCAGCGCCAGGGCCAAAGGCCCCCTGGCCTTGTGGCGGTCAGTGAGTGGCCCACAGTGCGCAAAAGGAGTGGTGAGGATGCCGGGGGAGGACGCCCGCCCCTTGATTCCGAACCATGAGCAAAGGCAGCAAGCGGAGCGCGCAGGGCACACGAGTGACCGAAGGCGACAGGGATCGTCACCCGTAAGGGTGGACACCTTAGTGTCCAGGAGCGCAGCGAGTAGAGCCCGCCCCGAAGGGGTCGCAACCCAGAATCAACACCCCTTTCCCAAGCACCACCCGGAAAGGTTTTAACCCAAACGAAGAAACAGCAACACCCAAACGAAACCAAGAGGACAAACACCATGGAAAACCACCTGAACCTGATGGTCATCGGCGCCACCCGCTACGACATCGACGGCAACAAAGGCGGCTCCCTGTGGGCTTACGCTCCTGCAGAAGCCAACGACGAAAACCGCGTAGGTAACGAAGTGATGAAAATCGCCTGCGACTACAAGCACATCGACCAACTCAGAAACCACGCTGACCGCCTGCCAGCGATGTTCACCGTCAAAGCCCAGATGAAAGCCGGGCAGGGCGGCAAGGTCACCTTCAAGGCCCTGGAGCTGAAGCCCCAGGACGTCACCAAAAAGCCAGCGGCCTGAGACCGTAACCGATGAAAAGAACGTTCACCTTTCTTCGCCAACACTGGGAATCGCTGCTCTTCCTGGCCGGGCTGATGATCTTCGCCTTTTTAGGCGGCATTGCCTACGCCACATACGAGATCGACAGCACCATTGCTGAGTACATCGAAGCCAATGGCTGCCCGGTGAAAGGGGAAGACTGGTGAACCCCGGCCTGATTCTCCTGCTCATGCTGCTCGGCCTGGTGATCCTGGCTAGCGAGAACCACGGGGGTGGACACACCCCCGAAGACCTCGCCGACACCATCACCAACATCGACGCGGCAGACCCGCAAGGGAATCGGTCATGAACGTCATCACCTGTGATGGCCAATGGATACAAGGCGCCCAGGGCATCCAATGCACCGGCACCTTACAAAGCATTCCTTATCAGGACATCGGTGTCCTGTTCCAGGAATACCTGGCACCCGATCCCGGCATCATCGGGCTGGTGTCAGGGGTAGCCCTGGCTCTCTTCGTGACCGGAGTCGGAATCGGAAGAGCCGTTCAAATCATGCGAAAAACCTGAGGTACACAAAATGAACGAAGTCATCGAAATGGAAAAGCAAAACAACGGTAAAACCTGGGCCATGGCCCGCTCCCGCTTCGGCAAACGCGCCGCACAAGTGGGCACCATGGTGGCAGCCTTCGGCACCGCAGCAGTGGTACACGCCGCAGACTACACCTCCGAAATCACCGCCGCCCAAGGCGATGCCACCACCAACACCAGCGCCGCCGCGGCTGCCGTCATCGGCATCGCAGCCCTGGTGATGGGCCTGGGCATCGTTGTGTCCCTGATTCGTCGGTAATGCTGACGAGCATCCTAATAGCCTGTCTCTGGACAGGCTGTTTCGTGTCCGGCTACCGGACTGTGTAAGGGCCGGATTCCGGCCCTTCTACATTGGTGCGCCATGAAACAAAACATCCACACCTGGCTCAGCCTCCTGCTCTTCGGCCTGCTCATCATCGGCCTGGTCGACAAAGCCCACGCTAGTTTCCCCCCGCTTCAAGAGGGTCAAATTGTTCACTGGGTAAAAACAGGCAGCAAGAACTGTACTTCGCAAGGCGGCTGTTCCCCCTCGCCTGCTGAAACCCTCTCAGAGCAGGCTGCTGACTATATCCCCGGTTGTGAAGCCCGTTACCCTGACATGAGCTGCTCTATTCAATCCTACAACAAGGATAAGGAGGTCAGATTTGTTGAAAATGGCATCACCTACTACGTCTGGCGCGGTGGCGCTCGGGTAATTGCTTCTCCATTAGAACCCTGCGCCCAACAAACCCACGAAGGCCTGGAATCGCCCGCTGCAGAATGTGGTAGCTGCCAGGAAGGGTATATACCTGCAGTCGGCAGCTACGACCCCGAAAGCGGTTCATCCGTCACCGCCCCCGCCCAATGCATGAGAAACCGCGAACCGGGCGAGTGCCAGTTAGAAGGCCTGTACGAAGTACAAACCGAACAGGGCGCCTATTGCGTCCCCGAATGCCAGGGCATCGGCGCTGACGGCTACTGCATCGACCAGGTGGAAGAAGACCCCGACCAGCCAGAATGCGGCCCTGACCACCCCGACTTTAAAGGCGTCGCCGGCTACGGTGGTGAAGCCGTCCTCATCTGCGGTGATCCACAAAACAACTGCAAAGCCCTCGGTGATGGCTACACCTGGGGCGTCGTCGAGAAAAACGGCACCACCGTCGAATCCTGCTTCCCCAACGCCTACAACCCGCCGCAATGCTCCGGAACCGACGTTCTCAAACGAGATCAATGGGGCGGCTTCGCCTGCCTGCCGCTCAGAAAACCCGGCGACAACGACCAACCCGGCGGCCCCAACGACCCCAACAACGGCGACAGTGACGGCGACGGCCAGGGCGACATCACCGGCATCACCGGCCAGCTCCAGGACATCAAAAAACTGCTGGGCCGAGGCAACACCAATACCGACAACATCAACGAAACCCTCAAAGGCATCGGCAAACAGATCAAAGACGGCACCAAAGCCATCACCGACGCCATCGGCAACATCCCCGGAGGGGGCGGTGGTGGTGGAGGTAATGGCAGTGGGGATGGGGGTGATGGCGAACAAGAAACCCCCATCAACTGGAGCGGTGAAGCCATCGACCTCAAGATCGGCGACGGCCTGGAAGAACTCAACGCCATCCAGGGCGAATACGAAAACCTCATCGCCAACATCCGCGCCGAAATGGCCTCCTCCTTCGGGTCATTCACCGGCCAGGGCACCTTACAGGATCACACCTTCACCGTCTGGGGCGTGGAAGTGAACGCGGGACTCTCGAAATGGGCCAACGCCCTCTCCATCGTGGGCTCCGTCATCGTCTTCGCCGCCGCCTTCGTTGCCCTGGGCATCATCATGGGAGCCAAAGACTGATGGAATTCATCGCCACCTTCTTCGATTCAATCTGGGCCTTCTTCGAAAGCATCCCCGCCTTCCTGGACGACGCCCTGGTCAAACTCTCCGCCTGGTACGTCATCTGGATAACCAAAGCCAAAATCTACTTTGTCGGGTTCTCCTGGCAGGTCGCTCAGGAAGTGCTTAACCAGCTCAACATCTCCGGCACCATCAACCAGTATTGGGGCGCCATCGACTCCGAAGTGATGGGCGCGGTGACCTTCTTCCGCATCCCCGAAGCCCTGAACATCATCCTCAACGCCCACCTGACCCGCTACGTCATGGGAGTGCTGAAATGACCATCAACATCCACCACGGCCCGCCCGGCTCCTACAAATCCGCCGGCGTCGTCCAGCGCTACGTAATTCCTGCCCTGACCGGTGAAGACAGCGACTATCCCGATGGCCGCTGCGTTGTCACCAACATTCGGGGCCTGGACTCCATCGAACGGGTGGAAGAAGCCTTCGGCGTCACCTGCGGCCCGGAGTCCCGAATCATCAACCTCGAAACCGAAACCCGGGACGCCCTCGAATACGCCGCAAGATGGTTCCACTGGGCCCCGATCGGCGCGTTGATCGTCCTCGACGAAGCCCAAGCCGTGTACCCCGCTGCCCGACGGGACTTCAAGATTGAACACCTGGACTATCCCGGCGGCAAAGAAGCCGCCCAACGCGACAACCGACCGGCGGACGTCCTCTTAGCCTTCGACATGCACCGCCACTACAACTGGGATCTGTTCCTGTGCACCCCGAACATCGGAAAGATCCACAAAGAAATCCGCCAGAGTGCCCAGCAAGCGTTCCGGCACTGGCAAATGGGGCACCTGGTGCCCTGGAAAAAGAACAGCTGGAGGGAACTAGAACATGACCCAGAGAACAGCGGAAAAGCTGCCTCCCATAGCATCGGTGTCCCAAAAGAATACAAGGTCGACCTTCGGGTCTTCCAATGCTACCAGTCGACCAAAACCGGCAAGGCCAAAGGGGTGGTTGGGGGCCATTCAATCCTTAAAGATAAAAAGCTCCGTATGGTCGCTGTCATTATCGTCTGCTCTTTCTCGTATCTCACCTACGCGATGTTCGAAATTGTCGAGCGCGAAACGAACCGCCAGAAAGGCGCTGAAGTGGTGCCTGATACGAGCGTTCCGCCTGATGGTGGCGTTCACCCTGATGGTACTGATGGGGGCAGCCATCCGCCTGGTGGCACGCCTCAGCGTCCTGTAGACCCACCCCGCCGAGAAAACTTGCCGCACCCATTTGCCGATGTAGAACTGCGCATCGCTGGCAGCTTCAACCGCCTGTATTTGTTCCAGGGCAAAGACCCACAAGGCGAATTCGCGCTGACCCAACGGGATCTGGCCAGCTACGGCTACAAAGTCCTCTACATCCGAAACTGCCACGGCCAGCTGTGGTGGGAAGGGGAGCGCGTCCAGGATTTGTATTGCCAACGCCTGCGAGTGCTTCCACCCGACCCCAGGCCAACGATAGAACCGGCGGTCTTCCCGCCCTTAATGACACAAGCCCAGGAACCGGCGCCGGCGGCGCGCTAGCGACGATGCGCGAGGAGCGAGCGCGCCGCCGGCGCCGGGCAGAGACGTCCCTGTAACACGTCTCATAGAAAACAACGCCAGTTGATTTTCCACCACAGACAACCACAGAAGGCCACAGATGAAAATCAAAGACTTTGAACGCATGGACATCCGAACCGGGGAAATCGGAAAAGGGGATCTGTTCGTTGGCCCGGAAGGCCAGCAAGTGAACCTGCAGAACGTCAACGTCCTGTGGACCGGGGTTGATACCGTCCGCCAACTGTTCGAAGGCCGACTGAAACCCGAACCCCTGGCCCAGATCGTGGAGGCCTACAACGAAAGCTATGACGCCACCATCCAATTCAACGGCGTAGACTTCAAAGTCCAGTCCGGAAGACGCGGTGGCTTCAAATACATCCTGCAGAACCGGGAATACGGCCTCACCATCCTGATTCAGAACTTCTACGCCGAAGCCGACGCACAGGGCACACACGTCAAAATCGAAACCTCCCCCCGATGGCTGTACGAGCGTTCCAGCCAGGAAATCCACGACGAACTGGCCGAGTGGGGCATGTTCTTCCTGAAAGGCATCAGACCTGTAGGTATCGCCCTCCACTTAGCGGTCGACTTCCAGGGCTGGGAACCACCCCAGGACTTCGCCCAACACTTCGTGACAAGGGCCAAAACCATCACCGTGCACAACGGCCTCAGTGACCTGGTATTCAAAGGCCTGGACGGCGCAACCATCAACGGACGAGGCGAAACCTACACCTTCGGCAAAGCCAACAGCCTGCAGGTGTGCATCTACGACAAATCCAAAGAAATCGACGTCAGCGACAAGCGCGCCTTCATGGAAAGCATCTGGGAATGCGCAGTCAACGAAGACACCTTCCCCGACACCTGCTACGACCCAGACAAACCCGTCTGGCGTCTGGAAATCCGCTTCCATCACCGCATCGTCAACGAGATCTCCCAGGGCACCAGCGGCATGAAACCCATCTACACCTTCATGGACGCGGTACCGCACCTGACCGGCCTGTGGCAGTACGCTCTCAAATCCAACCGCTACGAGGTCAAACGCGAGTGGTGTCACCCCATCTGGACCAAGCTCCGGGACGATATTGGTTTTGGCTACAGCGCCCCCGATCTGCTCTACAAACGCGCAAAAAAGGAACCCGGTTGCGGCAACGAAAAGAACGTATCCCTCGCCTTCGGCAATCTCCTGAGCATCTATGCACGCAACCGCTTTAACGCCAGACAAGCCTGGGATTGCCTCAAAAAGTCCGGACTCTGGGAAGACTTGTGTAACTACTACCGAAGGCGGGAGATCTATGAAAACGAACTCTTCCAGCTCGTTCAGGACGGACTCACGAAACGACGACTGTTAACCAAGGTGGCGGCATGATCAAAAAGCTACCATCGGGACGATGGCAGGTAGACATCCAGCCAGGTGGAAGAGGGCAGAAGCGAGTCCGCAAATCCTTTGACTCAAAAACCGATGCACAGCGCTTCGAGCGTTGGGTATTGAGCCAGCATGACGCCGGAACACCGATTCCCCAGTTGAAAAAAGACCGGCGCAAGCTCATGGAAGTGCTGGAAGCCTGGTATCTGTCGCATGGCAAATATCTGCGGGATGGGGAACGCCGATATCGGCATCTGAAACGAATTGCAGAATCGTTCGGTAATCCAATGGCCGCAAAGCTCACAGCCAATGATTACCTGGTTTACCGTGCCTTGCGAATTGAAGACGGGATCTCGCCCAAAACCTGCAACAACGATCTGGGCTATCTCAACGCCGTATTCAACGAGCTGCACCGCACCGGAGAAATCAGGTACGCCAATCCGTTCAGCAAGATCCGGCCGATTAAGATCCAGGAACGGGAAATGGGGTATCTCGATCACGATCAGATTCGGAAGATCTTTACCGAACTGAAGGAGAGAACCACCAATCCGCACGCCTTCCTGGTCGCTCGTCTTTCCTTGGAAACCGGCGCCAGGTGGTCAGAAGCCGAAGGCCTGACACTGGATCGACTCAAACCATATCGTGTGACTTACGATCAAACCAAGTCTGGCAAGAAACGGTCGGTTCCGATCTCAAAGGAACTGTATAAAACGCTCAAGGCACACCTGGAGGAACACGGCAGCTTCGGCACCTCCACGATTTCAGCATTCAGGCGAGCGGTTGACCGATCAGGGGTGAACCTACCCCAGGGCCAATGCGCGCACATTCTCCGCCATACATTTGCCAGTCACTTTATTATGAACGGTGGGGATATTTTGACCTTGAAGCGGATTCTGGGACATTCGTCCATCGCTATGACAATGAGGTACGCCCATCTTTCACCGGACCATCTGGAAGATGCTGTCAGGTTTAAGCCTTTGATTACTGGTACATAGACGTTCGTTTCTTTATCGATCAATATATTCGAGCTTTAGGTTCATGTATAAAGTTGCTTTGCCACGTGGTGCTTTCGACAGCATTGCCCTTTTAGGCTAATGATCAATGGAGTTGAGATGTTTAAGGTAAGTTTAGCGCTTTTAGCTACGGTGATCGTTTCAGGTTGTGCATCTACTTTTAAGTTCGACTCTGAATACCAAACTGTTAACGATGCTGAGCAATATGGCGATGTTTCTGCCAACGTGACTAGGATTCAGGGTGGTGGGTTTTCGGCCAGCTCGACGAGTACTTACATGGAGGTTTTTATCCGGGATGAGCTGGTACTGAAGGCGCCTGTAAGCCCGGATTACACTGGTGAGTATTATTTTCTCTACCACGGTGAACCGGTAACGATCGATTGCATCCAGCCAGCGCTATTTATCCCCGCTCCGGAATGTAAAGTGATGATCAACGGGAAACGTGCAGGCTTATTGACGTTTGAGCTGCAAAAATAATGGTTGACGTTTGGTTGACACTTCGCAGAGTTTTGGCAGCTCTACAACGAAAAAAGCCCCTGAAATCAGGGGCTTTTCTCTTGCAAGGTGGTGGAGACGGCGGGAATTGAACCCGCGTCCGCCAGCACTAGGCCTTGAGGTCTACATGCTTAGTGTCCTTCTATTGATTTAACCTCAAGCGACCCGAAGGTCAGGGTGCAAGAGGCGAGCTCTTTAATCTTAGCCGAACACCAGTGAGCTCTGGTGAACGGAGCAGCCTATAAGCGATGACGTCCTGGGATGTTGCTACTGAGTTATAGGCGCCTCAGCCAGGACGACTGGAACGGCTTACGCCGCCAGTGCGTAGTTTTCGTCGTTTGCGACTATTACGTTGCAGCTTTGGATTTACGAGATTCGCTGCCATCTCGGCATGCACCCAAGGGTTCGTCACCGGCGTCGAAGCCAAGTCGTCCCCTTGTTATTTCAGTATATGTGTCCGGATTGCCAGACTTCAAGGCTTCTTTGTGTAACGGCGTTACTATTTGTACCTACCGCTGGCTCTGGTGAGCCTAGGAGGCCTGGCGGAAACCGCCGGCGCCAGCTTTCGCGAGTGCAGCCTGATGCAGGTTCTCGAAGCTGTCACGGAAATAATTCATCACCTCGCCCGGGTCGGCTTTGATGCCTTTGTCGACGGTTATGCCGAACTGTACCGTGCCGGCGTAACTGAAAATGCTCATGCCTATACCGATGTTGCCGCTCTGGGGTACCCAGAACATGGGTTGAGCCAGTTTGCTGCCCGCCAGGTAAACCGCATGGCGTGGGCCTGGAACGTTGGTCAGCACCGCTGAAGCCTTGTTGCTGAGCAGGTCCAGTGCCCGGCGTTCGAGAATGTCCGGGCCGCGGCCAAACAGGTCCAGCAGGCTATAGGTTACCTGGGCCTGGTAAGACCGTTTGAGCCGGTTCATGTTTTCCTGAACCTGGCGAAAACACATGATTGGATCTGTTACCTCAACGGGCAGGCACACCAGCACCAGGCCAAACTGATTGCCGAGGTTTTCGATGGGTTGGTCCAGCGGTCTCAGGTTGAAAGGAACGGCAACCCGAATGCCGCAGTCCGGAATGCTCTGGCCGTGCTCCGTAAAATGCCGGGTCAGCGCACCGGTCGCGGCGCAAAGCAATACGTCGTTGACGGTTCCGCCCAGTGTCCGCGCGCACTGTTTCACGGTTTCCAGTTCAAGGGGCTCGGCCCAGGCCACTTGTTTGCGGCCCAGCAGCGGGCTTTTCAGGCTGGTTTTGGGCTCGAAAGGGGCAAGTCCCAGTTTGGCCAGGTCCAGAACAATATCGCCGGCGGTGGTGGCCAGCTTCAGTGGGTAGTCAGGCTCTTTGCGAATGGAATCCACGAACAGGTTGGCCTGTCCCCAGGCCGCCTGAGTGCTGTCTACAATCCGGTGCAGGAACCGGCTGGCGGCTGTGCCATTGGGTTTTGCGGGTAGCTTTGGGTGTGCAACGCGCTCTAGCTTGGGTTCAGGAGTGCGATCGGTCAGCGAAAGCAGTACCCGCACCAGGGAAATGCCATCGGCAATACAGTGGTGAATCCTGATTAACAGGGCGCAGCCGTTCTCATAGTTGTCGATGTAGTGTATCTGCCAGAGTGGGCGGCGGAAATCGAGGGCGGTGCTGTTGAAGTCACTGGCCAGGGCCTGAAGCTCCTGCTTGCCGGCATTTCCCGGCAGAGCGATGGTGTGCAGGTGATTGTCCAGATCGAACAGGGGATCGTCTTCCCAATAGACCTTGTCACCTTTGTCAACGATGCGTTGCCGAAAGCGCCGGAATTTCAGGAAACGTTCTTCCAGGGTGCGCTTGAGTCGCTTGAGCGGAATGGGGTGTTCAAAGGCCAGTACCGCGGAAATCATCATGGGATTTTCCGGGGTATCCATGCGTAACCAGGAGCGATCGACCGAGGTCATGGCCGTCCGTTTTGCTGACATAAGCCCTCCCTAGGCTCTGTGCCGGAGTCCGGGCCGCCTGGTACTGCCATCGGGGCCAACTGACGAAAGGCCTAAAAGTATAGGAGGCTTTTTGAAATCAGCAAAGAGGGTGCATATGCGACACAGTTTTGGTGTCAGGTGTTGGCCTCGCGCATGATGCGCTGTTTCTGGCGGTTCCAGTCGCGTTCTTTCTCGGTGGCGCGCTTGTCGAACAGCTTCTTACCCTTCACCAGGGCGATCTCGCATTTTACCTTGTTCTTTTTCCAGTAGAGCGCGAGCGGGATGCAGGTATAGCCTGCCTGATTCACCTGGCCGACGATCTTGGCGATTTCCTTGGCGTGCAGCAGCAGTTTGCGGGTGCGGGTCGGGTCCGCAATCACATGGGTAGAGGCCGTGTTCAGAGGCGTGATGTGGGAGCCCAGCAGCCAGGCTTCGCCATCCTTCAGCAACACATAGGCATCAACCAGTTGTGCCTTGCCCGCACGCAAGGACTTCACTTCCCAGCCGAGCAGGGCCAGGCCAGCCTCGAAGCGCTCCTCAATATGGTACTCGTGCTTCGCCTTCTTGTTCAGGGCGATGGTGTTGCTGGTTGGGGCGTTTGCTTTCTTCTTGCTCATGAATCCTGTCCGGGATCGGAAGAATGACGGTGCTGGTCTTGTCGGTACGCCAGCAAAGCGCGCATTGTAGCGCAGGAGTGCAAGAAGGGTCACGGATTCGCCGACTGGCTCGGGTTTAGTGTCGTTCCTGCAGGCTTGCTTCGGCTACAATGATGCGCTCGTCACTGCCTGGGGAAGTAATGCTGCGCAAGTACCAGACGTCAATAGGGTCGTTTACCCGAAAATCCACCTTTTTCTGGGCTTCTGTGGGTGCCACGGTCGGCCTGGCCAATTTATGGCAGTTTCCCTATCTGGCCAGTATCCACGGCGGTGGCTTGTTTATCTTGCTGTACCTGGCCTGCCTGCTGATTGTTACCTTGCCGCTTATGGTGACGGAGGCTGTGATTGGCCGTCATGCCCGGCATGGTATTGTGCTGGCCATGGACGGCATGGTTAAAAACGCTGGTTGCTCACCGTTCTGGCGACTGGCGGGGCCGCTTAGCATTCTTGCGGCTTTCGTGGTGCTCTCCTTTACCGCGGTTTTTGGCGGTATTGTGCTGGCTTACATCTTTTTCGGGGCAGCTGACCGTTTCGAGGGTGCTTCGGCGGCCTCAGCAACCGCTGTTCTGTCGGAGTTGGTGTCGGACCCGGGCCACTATCGGCAGTTTATGGCCTGGCATGTCTTCTTCGTGATTCTTGTGGTTGCGGTCTCTGCCCGCGGGGTGGTCAAGGGCCTGGAGCGATCGATGCGCATGATCGTACCCTGCACCCTGCTGTTGATGTTGGTGCTGTTCGGGCTGGCAGCCATGGGGGGGAGCTTGCAGTCCGGGATAGATCACGTTCTGGTGATGCGGCCTGAGCAGGTAACAGCGGCCAGTATCAAGGCAGCGTTCTTCCATGCTTTTTATACCTTGGGTCTCGGAATGGGGGTGTGGGCAATATTTGGCGCCTATTCCACCAGCCATACCCGTCTGAAACGCTCAATACTGGCTGTGGTGTTGATGGACACCCTCGTTGCCATCATGGCCGGATTGATGATGTTTTCAGTTGCTGCGGACGGTAGCAGCCTGGAGGGGGAGCGGGGTTTCAGCCTGCTTTTTGTTTCGCTGCCGGTCGCGCTATCAGGCATGCCCTACAGTCAGGTGGGGATCGCGGCGGTTTTTCTGCTGGTGGTGCTGATAGTCTGGGCGACGGGGGTGTCTCTGCTCGAACCGGTGGTGGGATGGTTTCGGGAGTGGACCGGGGCGCCTCGGGGCTGGTCTGCGGTCATTGTCGGGCTTGCAGTCTGGTTCGCCGGGCTGGCCTCCCTGTTCTCCTTCAATCTGTGGGCCGATTACCGCATAGGCGGTGCCACTGTATTTCGATGGCTGGAACTGGTCGCCGGTGGCATTGTGATACCGGCGGTGGCTATTCTCATTGCCACATTTGCCGGCTGGTGTATCACCCGGCGCTTCGCGGCAACCATTCTGGGCAATGCGCCGGTTGTGTTCCGGAGAATCTGGTTCTGGGTGATGCGACTGGTGCTTCCTGTTGTGGCGGCCTGGATCGGGCTACAGTACACGCTATTCTCACTCGGCAACCTGTGTGACAACGGCAGTGCTGCTATCTGGTGTCAACAGCCTCCAGCGTCTGCCGAGGCGCGGAACAGGGCGCCTGAAGACAGTCCGGTTGATGAAGATGTACCTCCGAAGACACCCGAAGAGGCCGTGCTGCCCGCGGAAAACGGGCAGCCCGAATCAGATGAAAATGCCCCCAAAGAGGGCGATATCCTTTATCATAGTGTCTGACCCGCCCGGCAGGGCTGGAACGAAGTCTGAAACGCAGGAAATCCGGTTTACATGGCACATCAGATCGACAAGACCGCATTGGTTATGCACTCGGCGGAGCGTATGTTCCACCTGGTCAATGACGTTGCCCGTTACCCTGAGTTCTTACCCTGGTGTGCCGGGGCAGAAGTCCACGAACAGAACGACGCTGAAATCATGGCTTCACTGGATATTTCCAAAGGGGGCGTTCGCCACCGGCTGACCACACGAAACCAGTTGTTAATGCCAGAGACCATTGAAATGAAACTCGTGGACGGCCCGCTCAGAAATCTTACGGGGCGCTGGCACTTTCGGGCTCTGGACGATAACGCCTGCAAAGTAATCCTGACCCTGGAGTTCGAATTTTCAGGCTCGCTTTCACGAATGACTTTCGGCCCGGTATTTAATCAGGCGGCCAATACCATGGTGGATGCTTTCTGTCGTCGCGCAGATGAGATTTATCGCGGAGGGATCGTGTGATGGAAGTGGAAGTGGCCTATGCCCGCCCGGACAAGCAGCAGATTGTGCCCGTGGTGGTGCCTCCGGGCACTACAGCCCTTGAAGCCGTGAAGCTCTCCAGGATTACCGAGATCTTTCCGGAGATTGATCCGGACGCTATCGATATGGGGGTGTTTGGCAAAGTGGTGAAGAACCCGGCCGAGCATGCTCTGAGAGAAGGCGACCGGGTGGAACTATACCGCCCACTCAAGATTGATCCCAAGCAGGCTCGCCTGAACCGGGCTAAAAAGAAAGCGTAAGCGCTAGTAGGCTGGCGTTTCTTCCAGGAGCTGGGCTTCGTAGTGGCTCAGCTGATCATTCTCGTAGTAAACGATGATGCGCTGTTCTTCGATCTCGTTGCCCCGGCGCTGAAAGGTGTAAACATAGTATTCCCGGGACGGGTCGACGGGGTTCAGCATCAACGGGCTTCCCAGCAGCGCGTGAACCTGACTTCTGGGCATGCCCTCGGACAGTTCCGTCAGCTCCTCATCGGTGACAATGTTGCCCTGCTGGACATTGATTTTGTAAACGCCCGGAAAAACACAGCCGGACAAGGATAAAATGCTAATAAGAACGATAGCGGGGAGCTTTTGCATCGCCGGGGGAAATCCTCTATCTTGAATTCGCCTGCGTTGAGCAGGTGTGAAACGGGTCATCCGTCGTACTGCGGCTTCATCATACCGGAAGCCGTGAGGCACACCAAAGAGCGAATGGTAACATGTCATCTGAAAACGCCGAATTACGAAAAGTCGGTCTGAAGGTTACTCTGCCAAGGGTCAAGATCTTCAATATCCTTGAGAATGCTGAAGAACATCACCTGAGTGCTGAAGACGTTTATAAAAAGCTGCTGGACCAGGGCGATGACGTGGGCCTGGCGACAGTCTACCGGGTGCTGACCCAGTTCGAAGCTGCGGGCCTCGTGTTGCGTCATAATTTCGAAGGCGGTCACGCGGTGTTCGAGATGGCCGGTGATGATCATCACGACCACATGGTTTGCACCCAGACTGGCGAAGTTGTTGAGTTCGTCGATGAGGTTATCGAGGAGCGCCAGCAGAAGATTGCGGCAGAGCACGGCTATGAGATTGTCGACCACAGCCTGATCCTTTACGTGAAGCCACTGAAGTCCGATAAGAAGTAAAAAAAGGGCCAGCGACAAGGCTGGCCCAGAAGCTCTCCGAAACGAGAGGGGGATTAGTGATGGGTTGCCTGGCCCTTTACAAACATCTCCCGGGCATGGGCTATGGTCTGTTCTGTCATGTCCACTCCGCCAAGCATCCTTGCGACTTCGCTGATCCGGCCCTGGTCATCCAGGGATTCGATGCGTGAATAGGTCGCGTCTTTCTCGGTAAATTTGCTGACGAACAAATGCTGATGGCACTGGGCCGCCACCTGCGGCAGGTGCGTGACGCACAGTACCTGGCCATTCTCGCCGAGTGCTCTCAGCAGGCGGCCTACGACCTCCGCGGTGCCGCCACCGATGCCGACATCCACCTCATCGAACACCAAAGTTGGTGTGGTGGAGGTTTGTGCCACAACCACCTGAATGGCCAGGCTTATGCGGGAAAGTTCACCGCCGGAAGCCACCTTGGCCAACGATCGGGCGGGTTGGCCCGGGTTGGCACTCACCAGGAATTCCACCTCTTCCATGCCGTGAGGGGCAGGTTCGTCATCACTGTTCCGACTCAGGTGGCTGACAAACTGCACCGATGGCATGCTCAATTGTGCCAACTCCCGGGCGATTCGCTGGTCGAGCTCCATGGCGGCATTCCGGCGTGTTTCTGTCAGCTTGGTGGCCAGGGCGTCAAACCGTGCCCGCAAGTTTTCCAGCTCGGCCTGAAGTTGTTCCAGGCTGCCTTCGCCGCCATCCAGTTCGGCCAGCTCCTGGCTCAGGCGTTGATGCAATTCCGGTAACTCCTCCGGGGTGATCCGGTGTTTGCGCGCCATCTGATAAATGGCGCTGAGCCGTTCTTCCACTTCGTTCAGTCGGACCGGGTCGGCTTCGTAGTCGTCTACGAAGCGGCGCAGGTTGTCGCCGGCTTCTGAAATCTGAATCTGTGCTTCGTTCAGCATCTGGATGGTGTCGGTCAGTGCCGGGACATCAACCGGCAGTTGCTCCAGTTGGTGCAGTGCCTGGCGCACCAGGTCTGCGGCCGAAACCTCATCTTCAGTGCATAGCAGGGCAGCTTGGTGGCTGCTGTGAAGTACGGCGTCGGCCTGGCTGAGCTGTGCCTGTTCGGTTTCCAGGGTTGTCTGTTCGTCCTCGCCCAGCGCCAACCTGTCCAGCTCTTCCACCTGATAGCGCAGCAGCTGTAAACGGGCCTCGGCCTCATCAGCATTGTGCTGGCGTTGCTGTAGTTTCTGACGCGTCTGGTGCCAGGCTTTCCATGCAGATCGGGTTTCGTCGGCCAGGCTTTCCGCGCCGGCGAACTCGTCCAGCAGCTTTCGGTGGGTTTCCTTACGCAGCAGGGATTGATGCTGGTGCTGACTGTGGATATCCATCAGCAGGCCGCCCAGTTCTTTCAATTGTGACAGCGGGCAGGGCTGGCCATTAATGAATGCCTTGGAGCGGCCGTCCTTGCTGATGGTCCGGCGCAGGATGCAATCGTCCTTGTCGTCCAGCTCATGGCTGTCCAGCCAGGACCGGGCTTCGGGGATGCGGGATATATCGAAGCTGGCGGTAATGTCGGCACGCTTGGCGCCATGGCGAACAGCGCCGGCATCGGCCCGGCCTCCCATGGCCAGGCCAAGGGCATCAAGCACAATCGACTTGCCGGCGCCGGTTTCCCCAGTCAGGGCTGTCATACCGCGGTTGAACTGGAGTTCAACCCTTTCTGCAATGGCGTAGTTCGATACCGTGAGTTGTGTGAGCATGCCGCAACCTCCGCTCGTTCTTGAGCAAGTAATAACTCTGACCACTGTTCGTTCATACAGTTGCTGTGAATATATACAGGGTTTTTCCGGTTTGCAAACAGGAAATGATGAAAACATCAAAGATTGCGTGGGTGACGGTTGAAACCCGGGAAGCGGGCCCCATATCGGTTCGCAAAGCGATTCTTTCCTGCTTTCTGCACAAGCGGGAGTGGTTATTTCTGCAGGCCTCCGTGGCCGTGAAAACGTTATCAGGAGTTGTCATGAGTGCTGACGAAAAGCGCAACGAACAGGTAGAAGAACGCAACGAGGCAGGAGAAGCTGCGGCGGAAGAGCAGGCTGCAGGTAACCAGGATGCCGAGCAGTCACCGGAGCAGGGCTCCGAGCTGGATGTGCTGCAGCAGAAACTGCAGGAGTACCAGGAGCAGGCCTTGCGGGCACAGGCGGAGATGCAGAATGTCCGTCGCCGGGCCGAGATTGATGTGGAAAAAGCTCACAAGTTTGCGCTCGAGAAGTTTGTGAAAGAGCTGTTGCCGGTGGCTGACAGTCTGGAGAAGGCGGTCGAAAGCACCGAGGGTCACGAAAACGCAGGCGAGCTGGTTGCGTCCATTCGCGAAGGTGTGGAAATGACCCTGACGCTGTTCATGAACAGCCTGAAGAAATTCAACGTTGAACAGCTCAACCCGGTGGGTGAGCCGTTCGATCCGCAGCAGCACGAAGCCATGTCCATGGTGCCGGCGCCGGATGCCGAGCCTAACAGCGTGGTTGCGGTTGTGCAGAAAGGTTATCTGCTTAATGGCCGGGTAGTTCGTCCGGCGATGGTCGTAGTGGCCAAGGCAGAAGATGCGCCAAAAATCGACGAGCAGGCTTGAAAAGTCGAGCAGAGCGCCAATATAGCGATTAAACAGCAAAGGCCGGGGTAGGCATTCTCCGGAACAGCATTCAGAAAGATTTGGAGTGATTCGATGAGCAAGATTATTGGTATCGACCTGGGAACCACAAACTCCTGTGTGGCCATCATGGATGGCGACAAGGTAAAGGTAATTGAAAACGCAGAGGGTGATCGCACAACCCCGTCCATCATCGCCTACACCGATGACAACGAGACTCTGGTTGGCCAGTCAGCCAAGCGTCAGGCGGTGACCAACCCGCACAACACTCTGTACGCCATCAAGCGACTGATTGGTCGTCGTTTTGAAGATGACGTGGTTCAGAAAGACATCAAGATGGTGCCCTATAAAATCGCCAAGGCAGACAACGGTGACGCCTGGGTTGAGGTGAAGGGGCAGAAAATGGCGCCGCCGCAGGTGTCTGCAGAAGTTCTGAAGAAAATGAAGAAGACTGCAGAAGACTACCTGGGCGAAAAGGTAACCGAAGCGGTGATCACCGTGCCTGCGTACTTCAATGACAGCCAGCGCCAAGCGACCAAAGATGCTGGCAAGATTGCTGGTCTGGAAGTGAGGCGGATTATCAACGAGCCAACTGCTGCGGCCCTTGCTTATGGCCTGGACAAGAAGAGCGGTGATCGTACTGTTGCTGTGTACGACCTGGGTGGTGGTACTTTCGATCTGTCCATCATCGAAATTGCGGACGTAGACGGCGAGCACCAGTTCGAAGTGCTGGCCACCAACGGTGACACCTTCCTGGGCGGTGAAGATTTCGACCTGAAAGTGATTGAATACCTGGCCGACCAGTTCAAGAAAGACAGCGGCATCGATCTTCGCGGCGACTCTCTGGCCATGCAGCGTCTGAAAGAAGCGGCCGAGAAGGCCAAGATCGAGCTGTCCAGCAGCCAGCAGACCGACGTAAACCTGCCGTACATCACTGCAGATGCGTCTGGTCCCAAGCACATGAACGTGAAGCTGACCCGTGCCAAACTGGAATCGCTGGTGGAAGACCTGGTTCAGCGCAGTCTGGAGCCCTGTAAGGTGGCTCTTCAGGATGCGGGCATGAAGGCCGGTGAAATCGACGAGGTTATTCTGGTCGGTGGTCAGACCCGTATGCCGCTGGTGCAGGAGAAAGTAAAAGAGTTCTTCGGCAAAGAGCCGCGTAAAGACGTGAACCCGGACGAGGCTGTAGCCATGGGTGCAGCGATTCAGGGCGCGGTACTGTCTGGCGACGTGAAAGACGTACTGCTGCTGGACGTAACCCCGCTGACCCTGGGTATCGAAACCATGGGTGGCGTGGCCACTCCGCTGATCGAGAAGAACACCACGATTCCGACCAAGAAATCGCAGACCTTCTCTACGGCGGATGACAACCAGACTGCAGTGACCATTCACGTCGTTCAGGGTGAGCGTAAGCAGGCGGCACAGAACAAGTCTCTGGGGCGTTTCGATCTGGCCGACATCCCGCCGGCACCGCGCGGCGTGCCGCAGATCGAAGTAACCTTCGATATTGATGCCAACGGTATCCTGAACGTGTCAGCCAAAGACAAGGCGACCGGCAAGGAACAGTCCATCGTGATCAAGGCATCTTCTGGTCTGAACGATGACGAGATCGAGAAGATGGTTCGCGATGCCGAGGCCAATGCCGAGGAAGACCGCAAGTTCGAGGAGCTTGTCCAGGCCCGTAACCAGGGTGATGCCATGGTACACGCCGTGCGCAAGACCCTGAGTGAAGCCGGCGACAAGGTCTCCGACAGCGAGAAGGAGTCCATCGAGGCCGCCATCAAGGATCTGGAAGAGGCCCTCGAGGGTTCTGATAAGGAAGCGATCGAAGCCAAGACTCAGAAGCTGACCGAAGTGTCCTCTGAGCTGGCTCAGAAGATGTACGCGGATCAGGCCGACCAGGCTCAGCAGGCCGGTGGCCAGGAAGAAGGTCAGGCCAAGAGTGCTGACGACGCCGTCGATGCCGAGTTCGAGGAAGTCAAAGACGACGACAAGAAGTAATTCCGAGGTACATCAAGTAGTTGGGGAAACGCGGGCCGGGCTCGCGTTTTCCTCGTTATAAAAACAGGGTTTTGAAGCATGGCCAAGCGCGATTATTACGAAGTACTCGGGATCTCCCGGGATGCGGACGAAAAGGAAATTAAGCGGGCGTATCGAAAGCTCGCGATGAAGTACCACCCGGACCGTAACCCGGATGACAAGGATGCCGAGAACAAATTCAAAGAGGCCAGCGAAGCCTACGAAATCCTGGCGGACTCCAGTAAGCGCGCCGCCTACGACCAGTTTGGTCATGCCGGTGTAGACGGTCAGGCCGGCGGCGGCTTTGGCGGTGGTGGCGCAAGCTTCTCCGACATCTTTGGTGATGTGTTCGGTGACATCTTCGGTGGTGGTGGCCGTGGCCGAACCACCCGCGGTGCAGATCTTCGCTACACCCTGGAGCTGGATCTGGAAGAGGCCGTTAAGGGCAAGACCGTCAAGATCAACATCCCTGGCCATAAAGAGTGTGAAGCCTGTGACGGCAGTGGCGCAGAAAAAGGCTCTCGCCCGGAAACCTGTGGCACCTGCCAGGGCATGGGTCAGGTGCGGATGCAGCAAGGCTTCTTCACCGTACAGCAAGCCTGTCCTACCTGTCGTGGCTCCGGTCAGATCATCAAGAACCCGTGTAAGAGCTGCCATGGGCAGGGTCGGGTGCGCCAGGAGAAAACCCTCTCCGTCAAGGTGCCGCCAGGTGTCGATACTGGCGACCGTATTCGCTTGTCCGGCGAAGGTGAGATGGGTGTAGACGGAGGGCCTCCTGGAGACCTTTACGTACAGGTCGCCGTTCGTGAGCATTCCATTTTCACCCGTGACGGTCGCAATCTTTACTGCGAGGTGCCCATCAGCATCGTCGACGCCACCCTGGGTGGTGAGCTGGAAGTGCCAACGCTGGATGGCCGGGTAAAGCTCAAGATTCCGCCTGAGACCCAGACCGGCAAGCTGTTCCGTCTGCGCAACAAAGGCGTCAGCCCGGTCCGCGGTGGCCCGGCTGGTGATTTGTTGTGCCGGGTGATTGTGGAAACGCCGGTGAACCTCACCAAACGCCAGAAGGAGCTGTTGGAAGAATTCCAGCAAACCCTGGACGGTAACAATGGAACTCATCATGCCCCCAAGAAAACCTCATGGTTTGAGGGTGTGAAAAGCTTCTTCGACGAAATGAAATTCTGAGGGTAGAGCAGATGAGGGTAGCAATCATCGGCGCCGCCGGGCGCATGGGTAAAGTGCTGATCGAAGCGGTCGACGGTACCGAAGGCCTTGAACTCGGCGCTGCCATCGTCGAGCCGGGCAGCAGTCTGATTGGCGCCGACGCCGGTGAAATGACCGGCATCGGCAAAACCGGCGTAAAAATGGCCGCCAGCCTGGACGACGTCAAAGACGACTTCGACGTACTGGTGGACTTCACCTTCCCGGACCTGACCCTGGAAAACGCGAAGTTTTGCAGCGCTAACGGCAAAATGCTCGTGATCGGTACCACCGGCATGACCGACGCCGAAAAAGAGCAACTGGCCCTGGCCGCCGAAAACACTCCGGTCGTTTTTGCGCCCAACATGAGCGTGGGCGTCAACGTCGTCCTCAATCTGCTGCGCACCGCCGCGGCAACGTTGGGTGATGACTACGACGTGGAAATCATCGAAGCCCACCACCGCCACAAAAAAGACGCCCCCTCGGGCACAGCCCTGCGTATGGGTGAAGTGGTGGCAGATGCCCTCGGTCGCGACCTTAAAGAGTGTGCCGTCTATGGCCGCGAAGGCTTCACCGGCGAACGCACCCGCAAGGAAATCGGCTTCGAAACCATCCGCGCCGGTGATGTGGTGGGTGACCACACCGTTCTGTTCGCCACCGAGGGCGAGCGCATTGAGATTACCCACAAGGCGAGCAGCCGGATGACGTTTGCTAAAGGCGCCATGCGTGCGGCGTTGTGGCTGAAGGGTAAGGCGGCAGGTCTTTACGACATGCAGGATGTTCTGAACCTGAAAGGTTGAGGTTGAGCTACATACTCAGAGGCTGCGGGAGCAGGGCACCTTCCCGAAAATTTCGGAGGCCATGGATGGCCGGAGAGAAGCGCACATGGAAGTGCTTGTAGCGGTTTTCGGGAAGGTGCCCTGCTTCCGTGGCCGGAGTTTGCGTCAGGCCGAGAGCAATTCGGCGTGGACAAAAAACGCCAAAATCGCTTACAATAAGGCGATTTGACTGCACCAAGCGTACCTTTGAAAAGTTTATAAAAGCGGGACCGGGTTTTTACCTTGTCTCGCTTTTTTGCAACCTGAGATTATGCGCTTGCGTTCCTGTTCGTGACGAACTTACGCCACTCGATGAGGATACAAGCCTTGAGCACACCAGCAATCCTTGCACTCGCAGACGGAAGCCTCTTCTACGGCACCGCCATCGGCGCAGACGGAGAAACCAGCGGCGAGGTAGTGTTCAACACTGCCATGACCGGCTACCAGGAAATCCTGACCGATCCGTCCTACTCCCGCCAGATCGTTACCCTGACGTATCCGCACATTGGCAACACCGGTGTTAACGAAGAAGACGTAGAATCCGACCGCATCCAGGCCGCTGGCCTGATCATCCGGGATCTGCCCCTGCTCGCCAGCAGCTGGCGAAACAAGGGTAGCCTTGATGACTACCTGCGAAGCAACAACATTGTTGGCATTGCGGACATCGACACCCGCCGTCTGACCCGCATCCTCCGGGACAAGGGCTCCCAGAATGGGGCCATCGTCGCTGGTGAAAACGCTACTGCCGAACGCGCACTGGAACTGGCTAACGCCTTTCCCGGCCTCAAAGGCATGGACCTGGCCAAAGAAGTCACCTGCAGCGAAGCCTACCAGTGGAATCAGGCCGAGTGGGATCTGGTAAGCGGCTACAGTGACCGCTCCGAAGGCAAATTCAAGGTGGTGGCCTGGGATTACGGCGTAAAATACAACATTCTGCGCATGCTCGCGGCCCGCGGTTGCGAGATCACCGTCGTGCCCGCGCAAACCCCGGCCTCTGATGTGCTGGCGATGAATCCCGATGGCATCTTCCTGTCCAACGGCCCGGGTGACCCCGAGCCCTGCGACTATGCTATCAAGGCCATTCAGGAAGTGCTGAAAACCGAGATTCCGGTATTCGGCATCTGCCTGGGCCACCAGCTGCTGGCCCTGGCCAGTGGTGCAAAAACCATGAAAATGGGTCACGGCCATCACGGTGCCAACCATCCGGTGCAGGACATTGCCAAAGGCACTGTGATGATTACCAGTCAGAACCACGGCTTTGCTGTGGATGAAACAACCCTGCCCGCCAATGTGGAAGCGACTCACAAATCGCTGTTTGACGGCACTCTGCAGGGCATTCGCCGCACCGATAAGCCGGCCTACAGCTTCCAGGGTCACCCGGAAGCCAGCCCGGGCCCCCACGATGTGGCTCCGCTGTTTGACGAGTTTATCCAGTTGATGGAAGCGCGATCTGCCTGAGGGCAAGGCCATCAACGATAGCTCACCGGCGCTGAATACCGCGCTGCTAGAATTCAAAAGTTGCTGACAGGTTTACCAAGACATGCCAAAACGTACCGACATTAAAAGCATCCTGATCCTGGGCGCCGGCCCCATCGTGATCGGGCAGGCGTGCGAATTCGACTACTCCGGAGCCCAGGCCTGTAAGGCGCTGCGCGAAGAGGGCTACCGGGTGATCCTGGTGAACTCCAACCCGGCCACCATCATGACCGACCCGGCCATGGCCGATGCCACCTACATCGAGCCGATCACCTGGAAGACGGTCGAAAAGATCATCGAAAAGGAAAAGCCGGACGCCCTGCTTCCCACCATGGGTGGTCAGACTGCACTGAACTGTGCGCTGGACCTGGAAAAGCACGGCGTGTTGGAGAAGCATGGCGTTGAAATGATCGGCGCCAACGCTGACACCATCGACAAGGCCGAAGACCGCGACCGCTTCGACAAGGCCATGAAGAAAATCGGTCTGGAGTGCCCGCGCGCGGCCATCGCCCATTCCATGGACGAAGCCTGGAAGATCTCCGAAGACATCGGTTTCCCGTGCATTATCCGTCCATCGTTCACCATGGGTGGTTCTGGCGGTGGTATTGCCTACAACAAGGACGAGTTCGAGGAGATCTGTACTCGCGGTCTCGATCTGTCCCCGACCAACGAGCTGCTGATCGACGAATCCCTGATCGGCTGGAAAGAGTACGAGATGGAGGTTGTTCGCGACAAGAACGACAACTGCATCATCGTCTGCGCCATCGAGAACTTCGACGCCATGGGCGTGCACACCGGTGATTCCATTACGGTGGCCCCCGCCCAGACCCTCACCGATAAGGAATATCAGATCATGCGGAACGCCTCGCTGGCGGTGCTGCGTGAGATTGGTGTGGAAACCGGCGGTTCCAACGTGCAGTTCGGTATCAATCCGGATACCGGCCGTATGGTGGTGATCGAAATGAACCCCCGGGTGTCGCGTTCCTCGGCGCTGGCGTCCAAGGCCACCGGTTTCCCGATCGCCAAGGTCGCAGCCAAGCTGGCCGTCGGGTACACCCTTGATGAGCTGCAGAACGAGATCACCGGCGGCGTCACCCCGGCCTCGTTCGAGCCGTCCATTGATTACGTGGTTACCAAGATTCCCCGGTTTACCTTTGAGAAATTTCCCCAGGCCGATGCCCGCCTGACCACTCAGATGAAGTCTGTCGGTGAGGTCATGGCCATTGGCCGGACCTTCCAGGAGTCGGTGCAAAAGGCACTGCGTGGCCTGGAAGTGGGTTCTGACGGTTTCGATGAAAAGCTGGAAGAGCTGGACTCCGAGAACAGCCGAGAAACCCTGACCCGGGAGCTGAACGTACCCGGTGCCGAGCGAATCTGGTACATCGGTGATGCCTTCCGCGCCGGCATGACCGTGGACGAAGTGTTCCGCCACACCAAGGTAGACCCCTGGTACCTGGTGCAGATCGAGGACATCGTGCGCGAAGAGCAGGCTCTCAAGTCGGCCGGTAAGGCCGATATCGACAAGGCTACCCTGTTCCGACTCAAGCGCAAGGGCTTTTCCGACGCCCGCCTGGCCAAGCTGCTGGGCATTTCCGAAGTCAGCCTGCGCAAGCTGCGCCACGACCTGGGCATCCGCCCGGTCTACAAGCGCGTGGATACCTGTGCGGCAGAATTCGCCTCTGATACCGCCTACATGTATTCGACCTATGAGGAAGAGTGCGAGGCAGAGCCAAGCGATCGTGAGAAGATTGTGGTCATCGGTGGTGGCCCCAACCGCATTGGTCAGGGCATCGAATTCGACTACTGCTGTGTGCACGCGGCCCTGGCCATGCGTGAGGACGGCTACGAGACCATCATGATCAACTGCAACCCGGAGACCGTGTCGACTGATTACGACACCTCCGACCGGTTGTATTTTGAGCCGATCACCCTGGAAGACGTGCTGGAAATCATCAACGTCGAGAAGCCCAAGGGCGTAATCGTCCAGTACGGCGGTCAGACTCCGCTGAAGCTTGCGCGTGGCCTGGAAGCCGCCGGTGTGCCCATTATCGGCACCAGTCCGGACGCCATTGACCGCGCCGAAGACCGCGAGCGCTTCCAGCAGATGATCCAGCGCCTGGGTCTGAAGCAGCCGGAAAACGCCACTGTGCGCAGCCACGAGGAAGGCATCGTGGCTGCCCGCGAGATTGGCTACCCGCTGGTGGTGCGCCCGTCGTACGTGCTGGGTGGCCGGGCCATGGAGATCGTCTATGACGAAACCGAACTGGTGCGCTACATGCGTAACGCGGTGCTGGTCTCCAATGACAGCCCGGTTCTGCTTGATCACTTCCTGAATGCTGCCATCGAGGTCGATATTGATGCGATCAGTGACGGCACTGATGTTGTGATCGGCGGTATCATGCAGCACATTGAGCAGGCTGGTGTTCACTCTGGTGATTCCGCCTGCTCCCTGCCGCCCTACAGCCTGAGCAAGCAGGTGCAGGACGAGATGCGCGAGGCCGTGAAAAAAATGGCCATCGAGCTGGATGTTATCGGCCTGATGAACGTGCAGCTGGCCTATCAGGATGGTGAGATCTACGTGATCGAAGTGAACCCGCGTGCCTCACGGACCGTGCCGTTTGTGTCCAAGGCTATCGGGGTGTCTCTGGCCGCGGTTGCGGCCCGGGTGATGTCCGGCAAGAGCCTGAAAGAACTGAACTTTACTCAGGAAATCGTGCCGACCTACTACGCCGTTAAAGAGTCCGTGTTCCCGTTCAACAAATTCCCGGCCGTGGACCCGATCCTCGGGCCGGAAATGAAATCCACCGGTGAGGTGATGGGGTTGGGCGACAGCTTTGATGAAGCCTTTGCCAAGGCCGCTCTGGCCGTGGGTGAACGGTTGCCGGCCCAGGGCGTGGCCTTCATGTCGGTGCGCGATGTGGACAAGCCGGGTGCGGCCAGTGTTGCCCGCGACCTGGTGGATGCTGGCTTCAGGATTATTGCCACCACTGGCACCGCCAAGGCGCTGGAAGCCGAAGGTATCGCCGTTGAGCGGGTGAACAAGGTTCGCGAGGGTCGCCCGCACATTGTCGATGCCATCAAGAATGGTCAGGTTCAGCTGATTATCAATACTACGGAAGGTCGCAAGGCGATTTCTGATTCGGCGCAGATTCGCCAGTCTGCCTTGCAGACCAAAGTAACCTACACAACCACACTGGCAGGTGGCGAAGCCTTCTGCCGGGCCATCAAGTTTGGCCCGGAGCGCACCGTTCGTCGCCTCCAGGAACTACACGCAGGAAAGTAAGGCTATGGCTGACAGAGTACCGATGACCAAGACGGGCGAAGACCGTCTGCGTGAGGAGCTGAAAAAGCTGAAGTCCGAAGATCGGCCGCGGGTGATCGCGGCCATTGCCGATGCCCGTGAGCACGGCGATCTGAAGGAAAATGCTGAGTATCATGCGGCCCGGGAGCAGCAGAGCTTTATCGAAGGTCGCATTCAGGAAATCGAAGGCAAGCTGTCCGTGGCGCAGGTGATTGATGTGACCACCATGGAGAATACCGGCAAGGTGATCTTCGGCACCACTGTGCATCTGGTCAACATGGAAACCGACGAAGAGGTTACTTACCAGATCGTGGGTGAAGATGAGGCCGACATCAAGGCAGGCAAGCTGTCGGTGTCCTCGCCGATCGCCCGCGCGCTGATTGGTAAGAACGAAGGGGATGTGGTGGCTATCCGTATCCCCTCCGGTACCGTGGAGTACGAGATTTCCGAAGTGGAATATATCTGACTCGGTTGTGCTGATCGGGCGTAAAGAAAAAGCCGGCTCTGGGGAACCAGGCCGGCTTTTTCGCGTCTCAGCTTACGCTTATTTGTTGCGCAGCAGATTCGACAGCTTGGGGTTCGGTTTCTTCGCACGACGCAGAATGACGGCGATTTTACCGATCGTCTGGACCAGTTCGGCGCCGGAGCTTTCGCACAGAGCCTGAATGGCTTCTTGGCGGACTTCGCGATCCTGGCTGGCGACTTTGATCTTGATCAGCTCATGGTCGTTCAGGGCACGGTCCAGTTCGTCCTGCAGCCCTTCAGACAGGCCTTTGTCGCCAACGATGATGACGGGCTTCAGGTTGTGGGCAATAGCCCGGTATTCCCGGCGCTGTTCCGGTGACAGACTCATGATGTAATCTCTTAATAGGTGCAATTAACAAAAGGTCAGCGGTGAATCCGCTGGCAACCACGTATAATTCAGCGATTGTAACAGATAGCGACTCATGACAAATGGCCGTATTCACTTACAGAGGGTGTTGTAATTCCGGTCATGGCGTCCCATATAGGTAGTATCGCGATCGGTTCCGGATGGGCCGTTTCTGGTTTACCGGCGTACAATTGGTGTAAGGTGTCGGAAAAGGGTTGGCGGCCTTCAGGCGCTGATCCTGCAATTCACAGGTGATGATCCTTGAACGATATGGCAAAAAATCTGGTTCTCTGGCTAATCATAGCCGCCGTGCTGCTGATGGTGTTTCAGAATTTCTCTCCCACCACCACCGGCCAACAAGTTAACTATTCCCAGTTTGTCGAGATGGTCCAGCAGGGCCAGGTACGGCAGGTGACCATTGACGGTCTGCAGGTGCAGGGTGTCCGCAACGACGGCTCCCAGTTCCAGAGCATCCGGCCGCAGGTGTCTGACAACAAGCTGATGGATGACCTGCTCGCCAACAACGTCGAAGTGATCGGCAAGGAGCCCGAGCGCCAGAGCCTGTGGACGCAGCTGCTGGTAGCCGCGTTCCCGATTCTGATCATCATTGCATTGTTCGTGTTCTTCATGCGCCAGATGCAGGGCGGCGGTGGCGGCAAAGGCCCCATGTCGTTCGGCAAGAGCAAGGCGCGCCTGATGAGTGAAGACCAGATCAAAACCACGTTTTCCGATGTCGCGGGTGTCGACGAAGCCAAGGAAGACGTGAAAGAGCTGGTGGATTTCCTCCGGGATCCGAGCAAGTTCCAGCGCCTTGGTGGTCGCATCCCGAAGGGCGTATTGATGGTGGGCCCTCCCGGTACCGGTAAAACCCTGCTTGCCAAGGCCATCGCGGGCGAGGCCAAGGTGCCGTTCTTCTCTATCTCCGGCTCCGACTTTGTGGAAATGTTTGTGGGCGTGGGTGCCTCCCGTGTTCGCGACATGTTCGAGCAGGCGAAAAAACAGAGCCCCTGCATTATCTTCATCGATGAGATCGACGCGGTTGGCCGTCACCGTGGTGCTGGTATGGGTGGTGGTCACGACGAACGTGAGCAGACCCTCAACCAGTTGCTGGTGGAAATGGACGGCTTCGAAGGCAATGAAGGTGTTATCGTCATCGCCGCCACCAACCGTCCGGACGTGCTGGACCCGGCGTTGTTGCGCCCTGGCCGGTTTGACCGCCAGGTGGTGGTGAGCCTGCCAGACATCATTGGCCGTGAGCAGATTCTGAAAGTGCACATGAAAAAAGTGCCGCTGGCCGACGGTATTGATCCTGCGGTTATTGCGCGGGGCACGCCGGGCTTTTCCGGTGCCGATCTTGCCAACCTGGTCAACGAAGCTGCGCTGTTTGCGGCCCGTCGTAATCAGCGCCTGGTTTCCATGGAAGAGTTGGAGCTGGCCAAGGACAAGATCATGATGGGCGCCGAGCGCAAGTCCATGGTGATGAGCGAAAAGGAAAAGCGGAATACGGCTTACCACGAGTCGGGGCACGCGATTGTGGGCCGTCTGATGCCTGAGCATGACCCGGTCTATAAAGTGAGTATTATTCCTCGTGGCCGCGCCCTGGGCGTGACCATGTTCCTCCCGGAAGAGGATAAGTACAGCCACTCCAAGCGCTATTTGACCAGCTCGATCTGTAGTCTGTTTGGTGGTCGTATCGCCGAAGAGCTGACCCTGGGCTTTGATGGTGTCACTACTGGTGCGTCCAATGACATCGAGCGGGCGACAAGCCTGGCCCGGAATATGGTGACCCGCTGGGGGCTGTCCGAGAAGCTTGGTCCTCTCCAGTATGACACAGACAGTGAGGAACCCTTCCTTGGTCGTTCTGCGGGGCAGGCGCACACGGTGTACTCGCCAGAGACTGCCCAGCGGATTGATGAGGAAGTTCGCAATATCATTGATGAGTGCTACGAGAAGGCCAAGCAGATCCTGATTGATAACCGGGACAAGCTGGACATGATGGCCGAAGCACTGATGAAGTACGAAACCATTGATCGTTACCAGATTGATGACATCATGGCTGGCAAGGAGCCTCGCCCGCCCAAAAACTGGGGTGACAGTGGTCCCGCCGGAGGCGTGAAGGCTGAAGAGCCTGAGCAGGCGCCGGAGCCCAGAAGCTCCGACGATGGCCGGCAGCCCGGCGTAGGGCGTCCTGCCGGCGAGCACTGACGCGCCGTCAAAGCCTGAGTAACTGAATGCGCCGCCCGGGCCCCCGGGCGGCGTTTGTTTTTGTCTCTCCGAAAACTCTGCCTGTGGAAGCTGCGTTATGAAAATGAACTTTGCCGGTCGCGAACTGGATCTGTCTCGTTGCCACGTGATGGGTATTCTGAATGTCACCCCCGATTCGTTTTCCGATGGCGGACGCTTTAATTCCAGGGAATCGGCGCTTGTGCGGGCCAGGCAGATGGTCAATGACGGCGCTTCTTTTATTGATGTTGGAGGTGAGTCGACTCGCCCCGGCGCAAGCGAAGTCTCGACCCAGGAAGAGCTTGACCGCGTATGCCCGGTGGTCGAAGCCATTGCCAAAGAGCTGGATACCGTGATTTCGGTGGATACCAGCAATCCTGTGGTGATGGCTGAAACTGCCCGGCTTGGTGCGGGACTGATCAACGATGTTCGTGCCCTGCAGCGCGAGGGTGCGCCGGAAGTGGCTGCAAAAGCAGGTATTCCGGTGTGCATCATGCATATTCAGGGTGAGCCGGATACCATGCAGGACGATCCCCGGTATCGTAATGTGCGTCGGGACGTCAGCTCTTTTCTGACGGAGCGTATGCGGGTGGCTGAGCAGGTCGGTGTTCGTGCCGATAACATTATTCTTGATCCCGGCTTTGGCTTCGGCAAGAGCGTGGAGCACAACTATCAGCTGCTCGCTACCCTTGAGCAGTTGCATATTCTCGGACACCCGTTACTTGTCGGGGTCTCGCGAAAGTCCATGCTGGGAGCGGTCACGGGTCGCGATGTGAATGAAAGGTTGCCGGCCAGCCTCGCTGCCGCGACAATATCGGCCATGAAAGGGGCGAGCATCCTCAGGGTGCACGACGTTAGGGAAACTGTGGACGCCGTCAGGATCGTGACGGCAGTGAAGGAGGCAATCTGATGACCCAGCGCAAATACTTTGGTACCGATGGCATTCGTGGCCGGGTCGGAGACAGTCCGATTACGCCGGAGTTCATGCTGCATCTGGGTTGGGCTGCGGGGCAGGCATTCAAGCGTGCGGGCCAGCGCAACAGCGTACTGATCGGCAAGGATACCCGGTTGTCCGGCTATATGTTCGAATCGGCGCTGGAGGCTGGCCTGGCCGCGGCGGGTGTTGATGTGAAGTTGCTGGGGCCGATGCCGACACCGGCGATTGCCTACCTCACGCGAACTTTCCGGGCATCTGCCGGAATTGTCATCAGTGCCTCCCACAACCCTCATCATGATAATGGCATCAAATTCTTTTCTTCTGCCGGTACCAAACTGGACGACGCCCTGGAAGCCGAGATTGAGCGCTGGCTGGACCAGCCTATCGAAGTGTGTGAGCCGGAAGAGCTGGGCAAGGCGAGCCGGGTAGACGATGCGCCCGGTCGCTATGTGGAGTTCTGCAAAAGTACTGTGCCAAACGAGTTTACTCTCGACGGCATGCACCTGGTGCTTGACTGTGCTCACGGTGCTACCTACCACGTGGCGCCCAAAGTGTTCCGTGAGCTGGGGGCGAAAGTGACGGTGATTGGCGCCGAGCCAGATGGCTTGAACATCAACCTGAATGTTGGCTCTACCCATCTGGGCGCGCTGAAACAGGCGGTTGCCGAGAAAAAGGCTGATCTTGGTATTGCCTTCGACGGTGACGGCGACCGGGTGTTGATGGTTGATCGTGATGGTTCCGAAGTGGATGGCGACGAACTGTTGTATATCCTGGCTTCCCAGCGCCAGGCAGAAGGACGGCTGAACGGTGGTGTGGTTGGTACGTTAATGACCAACCTGGGTGTTGAGTTGGCTCTGCGCGAAATCGGCGTCGAGTTCGAGCGGGCCAAGGTTGGCGATCGTTATGTGATGGAGCGCCTGTTGGCCAATAACTGGCTGATTGGAGGCGAGGGTTCCGGGCATATGGTCATCCGGGATTGCACCACCACGGGTGACGGTATTGTCTCTGCGTTGCAGGTACTGCTGGCAGTGCGGAAGTCCGGCAAGACTATGGGAGAACTGCGGGCAGGTATGAGCAAGCTGCCGCAGAAAATGATCAACGTACGCGTTGCCGAACGGTTTGATCCGTTGGGTAGGGCGGATATTGTTGAGGCCATGGCGCGGGCAGAGGCTTCGTTGGGTGATGCCGGGCGCATTCTGCTGCGGGCATCCGGCACCGAGCCGCTGATCAGAGTGATGGCCGAGGGTCAGAGCGCGGACGATATTACCCGGGTGGTGGAAGAGCTTGCTCTGGTGGTGGAGCGTTCAACACCCTGATTTCGAAGGGTGGTTGTGTACCGCGGGTGACTGCTGTATAGTTCCGCCTCCCTTTTGCTCGGGACTGTCGAGGACAGAGATGCGTCGCAGAATTGTTGCCGGAAACTGGAAAATGAACGGGTCGAAAGATCTGGTGAAACAGCTGGTTGGCGCAATTTGCGAGCAGTCCGGTAATGTTGGCAAAGATGTGGAGGTGGTTATTATCCCTCCTGCGATCTATCTGGGCCAGGTTGCCGAGCAGGGAGGCGGGCGGATCACTACCGGTGTGCAGAACGTGTCCCAGTGGCAATCTGGCGCATATACCGGAGAAATCTCCGCCGAAATGGCCCGCGATATGGGTTGTGGCTATGTGCTGGTGGGCCATTCCGAGCGCCGGCAGTTGTTTGGTGAGACGGATTCTGTGGCAGCCGCCAAGGTTGAGCAGGTTCTGTTGAGTGGCTTGGTTGCGGTGCTGTGTGTAGGTGAAACGCTCGCGGAGCGGGAAGCCGGTCAAGCCGAAGCGGTGGTTGCCGAGCAGGTTCGCAGTGGGTTGTCAGTTGTGGCTGATGATCAGTGGTCCAGGGTTGTTGTGGCGTATGAGCCGGTCTGGGCTATCGGAACCGGAAAAACCGCGACGGCAGACGATGCCCAGGCCATGCATTCGGAAATCCGCAAGGTGCTGGATGGTATGAATGCACCGGCTAATGAGATTTCGGTACTTTACGGCGGCAGTGTAAAAGCGGATAATGCGGCCGCTTTGTTTGCAGAGCCGGATATTGATGGCGGTCTCATCGGTGGTGCATCGTTGAAGGCCGAAGAATTTATCAGCATTTGCCGGTCTTTCCCGGCAGGTGTCTAAGCCGACACGTTTACGAGAGTCTGTATGGATTGGTTGGAAACACTGGTAGTTGTTGTTCACGTCGTGATCGCCGTGTCGCTGGTGGGCCTGGTTCTGATCCAGCAGGGCAAGGGTGCAGACGCCGGAGCGGCTTTCGGTGGTGGTGCGTCCCAGACCGTGTTTGGTAGTCAGGGCAGCGGAAGCTTCCTGACGCGGATGACCACTTTTATGGCGGTTATCTTTTTTGTGACAAGTTTTTCGCTGGCAATTTTTGCCAAGCAGCGCGCCGAAGTGGCTGGCGAGGCAGGTATTCCGGTTGTTCAGGAATCGTCTCAGGCAGGTGCGCAAGCTGAGCAGGCTCCCTCTGCTGATGAGCCTGCAGCTAACAGCGAATCCGAGGGTGGGGACGCGCTCCCCGAACTCGAGTAAAGAATGATGCCCGGGTGGTGAAACTGGTAGACACGCCATCTTGAGGGGGTGGTAGCGAAAGCTGTGCCGGTTCGAGTCCGGCCCCGGGCACCATATTAAAAGAAGACGGCTTGGCAAACCCAGGCCGTTTTTTTTGGTCAGTCCTTGACCAGTCCGCGTGGCGTCACTATACTCCCGCGGTTATTGGAGCCTGCGAGCATCGAGGCTTCCAGGCAGGCCAGGTGTCTGTCGGCAGAGCGCTTGAAAGGGTTGGCGCTTTGCGAATTCTTGCAACAAAAGGCCCCATGTTTCAGGGGCTTTTTGATTAAGGGGCCTGGCGCAAAGGGCCCTGGTGCATAAAAGGGCTGATTAACAGCCCTTTTTTTGTTTTTGTACCCTGAAAATTCGGAAACGGAGGCGGCGACACTTGTCAGCCAAACTGAAACAACTGGAAGACATCCTGCGCCCGGTGGTCGAGGGTCTGGGTTATGAGTTCTGGGGAATTGAATTCCGCTCCCATGGACACCATTCCAAGCTTCGGGTGTTTATTGATGATGCCGAGAACGGCATCGCGATCGACGACTGCGAGAAAGTCAGTCGTCAGGTCAGCGGGGTAATGGATGTGGAAGACCCCATCCAGACAGAATATACGCTGGAAGTGTCTTCGCCCGGTATGGACCGGCCGCTGTTCCGGCTGGAGCAGTACGAGGCATTTATTGGTCATAAAGTGCAGATCAAGCTGCGTATGGCGTTTGAGGGCCGGCGCAAATTCCTGGGCCTGATCAAAGGGGTGGAGGGCGACGACGTGGTAGTTGTAGTAGATGACCACGAATACCTGTTGCCCTTCGACAGTATCGAAAAAGCCAACATCGTGCCGGTTTTCGAGTGACACATTCGAATAAATCTATAGATGTATCGTTTATTTTGAGGGCAGGGCAATCCCATGAGTAAAGAGATCTTGCTGGTAGTGGAATCCGTCTCGAACGAGAAAGGTGTCGAGAAGGATGTGATTTTCGAGGCGATTGAACTCGCGCTCGCTACCGCTGCCAAGAAACGTTATGAAGACGAAGAGGCGGATATCCGGGTTGCCATTGATCGCCGCACCGGAGAATACGAAACCTTCCGCCGCTGGCTGGTGGTCGACAATGATGCCGTTCCTGCGTTGGGCACTGAGCTGACCCTGCAGGAAGCGGAAGAGATCGACACCAATCTGAAGCCGGGTGATATGTACGAAGAGAAGGTGGAGTCTGTGGCGTTCGGGCGCATTGGTGCCCAGGCGGCCAAGCAGATCATCTTCCAGAAAGTGCGCGAAGCCGAGCGCATGAAGATTGTCGACAGCTACCGCGATCGTATCGGTGAGCTGGTGTCCGGTACCGTCAAGAAGGTGACCCGGGACAATGTGATTGTGGATCTGGGTGGCAACGCAGAAGCTCTGCTTCCCCGTGAGCACCTGATTCCCCGTGAAACCTTCCGGATGGGCGATCGCGTTCGTGCTCTGCTGCTGGAGATTCGCACCGATCATCGCGGACCACAGCTGATTCTGAGCCGTACCGATTCGCAAATGCTGATCGAGCTTTTCCGCATCGAGGTTCCCGAGATTGCCGAGGAGCTGATCGAGATTCGCGGTGCCGCTCGCGATCCGGGCTCCCGGGCCAAGATAGCGGTGAAGACCAACGACCGCCGTATTGACCCGGTTGGCGCTTGTGTGGGTATGCGGGGCTCCCGCGTACAGGCAGTGTCTAATGAGCTGGGCGGTGAGCGTGTGGATATCGTGCTTTACGACGATAACCCGGCTCAGTTGGTCATCAACGCGATGGCGCCTGCTGAGGTGGCCTCCATTGTCATGGATGAAGACCGTCACACCATGGATGTAGCCGTTGCCGAAGATAACCTGGCGCAGGCCATTGGCCGGAACGGCCAGAACGTTCGTCTGGCGACCGAGCTGACCGGTTGGACCCTGAACGTGATGACGGAAGAAGAAGCCGGTGAGCGCCAGGAGCAGGAATACAACCGCCTGCTTGAACACTTTACCGCTCATCTGGATGTTGATGAAGAATTTGCCGGTGTTCTTATCGAGGAAGGCTTTACCTCCATTGAAGAGGTGGCCTACGTACCGATGGAAGAAATGCTGGCGATTGAGGGCTTTGACGAGGAAACCGTCACTGAATTGCGCCGTCGTGCCAAAGACGTATTGCTGAACCAGGCGCTGGCCAGTGAAGAAGCCCTGGAGGGCGCTGAGCCCGAAGACGATCTTCTGAACATGGACGGCATGGACCGGGCGCTGGCATTCAAGCTTGCCGGCATGGGCGTGCGCACAATGGAAGATCTGGCGGAGCAGTCGATTGATGAGCTGCTCGAAATTGAAGGTATGGATGAAGAGCGTGCTGGTCAGTTGATTATGACTGCGCGCGCACCCTGGTTTGAAGACCAGGCCTGATTCGGGAGAGGAGGACCAGTATGGCTGAAGTAACGGTAAAACAACTGGCCGCAGATGTAGGCGCTCCCGTGGATCGTTTGCTGAAGCAGATCGTGGAAGCGGGCCTGAAAGCCCGCAGCGAAAACGACGCTGTCACCAGCGATGAGAAGCAGCAGTTGCTGGCCTATCTGAGAAAAAACCATGGCGAGGCGGAAGCTGAACCGCGGAAGATTACACTCAAGCGCAAGACCACGACGACGCTTAAGGCCGGCAAGGCCAAGACTGTCAACGTAGAAGTGCGCAAGCGCCGCACCTATATCAAGCGTGCAGAGCTGCAACCCGAACCGGAAGCTGAGGCGCCGGTAGCGGAAGAGCCGGTACAGGCACCGGCCGAAGAGCAGGCGCCGGTGGAAGAAGCGCCGAAGGTCGCAGCGGAAGCTGCACCTGCCGAAGCCCCTGAAACGGAAGCTCCGGCCGCAGCGGAAACCGAAGCCAAAGCTGCTCCGGAACCTGCTGCAGAATCCGCAGAGCCTGCCATCGCGCCGGAGGATATTCCCATGCCTCCGCCTGAGGATGAAGGTCGGGATCGCAAGCCGAAGAAGAAAAAAGAGAAGGTGCGTGAGCGCGGCGATGATATTGAAGAAGGCAAGCCGAAGAAGAAGCAGGCTGGCCATCGCGGTCCTCGCAGCCGTCCGGTAGAAGAACCGGTAGTACTGAGCGAAGACGAAGAGGAAACCACTCTTCGCAAGCCGCTGCGGGCCAAAAAGAAACCGAAAGAAAAGCGTCATGCTTTCGAGAGGCCCACAAAGCCCATGGTCAGAGAAGTACAGATTCCGGAAACCATCACCGTTGGTGATCTCGCCCAGCGCATGGCCGTCAAGTCCGCTGATGTTATCAAGACCCTGATGGGTATGGGGGTGATGGCAACCATCAATCAGGCGCTGGATCAGGAAACGGCGATCCTGGTTACCGAAGAGCTGGGTCACAAGCCCAAGGCGGTGAGTGAGGATGCCTTCGAAGAGGAAGTTCTGAGCGAAATCACCGGCCCGGATGAAGGCAAAGAGAAGATCAAGCGCGCGCCGGTTGTCAGTGTTATGGGTCACGTTGACCATGGCAAGACCTCGCTGCTGGACCATATCCGCCGCGCCAAGGTTGCTGCCGGTGAATCCGGTGGTATTACCCAGCACATTGGTGCTTACCATGTAGAAACTGAACACGGCATGGTGTCCTTCCTGGATACCCCGGGCCACGCTGCATTTACCGCCATGCGTGCTCGTGGTGCCCAGTGTACCGACATCGTTATTCTGGTGGTGGCAGCCGACGACGGTGTTATGCCTCAAACCAAGGAAGCCGTTGAGCACGCCCGTTCTGCCGGCGTACCGATCGTGGTTGCCATCAACAAGATGGACAAGGAAGAAGCCGATCCGGACCGCATCAAGAACGAGCTTTCAGCTCTGGAAGTCATTCCGGAAGACTGGGGCGGCGACGTTCAGTTCGTGCCTGTTTCTGCACACACCGGAATGGGTATCGATGACCTGTTGGAGGCGGTCTTGCTGCAGGCTGAAATCCTTGAGCTGGAAGCGTCCCCGGATGCAGCGGCGAAAGGGGTTGTGGTTGAATCCAGCCTGGAACGCGGCCGTGGTTCTGTTGCTACCGTGCTGGTTCAGAACGGTACGCTTCGCCAGGGCGACATGGTGGTGGCCGGTTCCTTCTTCGGTAAGGTGCGCGCCATGACCGACGAAGCCGGGCGCCAGGTGAAAGAAGCCGGCCCGTCGATTCCGGTCGAGATTCTGGGCCTGAACGGCACGCCAGACGCCGGTGACGAATTCTTCGCTGTGGCAGACGAGAAAAAAGCCAAAGAGCTGGCTGAATTCCGTCAGACCCGCGAGCGTGAGCAACGTCTCCAGCGCCAGCAAGCTGCCAAGCTCGAGAACATGTTCGAGAATATGGGCAAGGACGAGGTCAAGACCCTCAACGTTGTGCTCAAGACCGACGTGCGTGGTTCTCTGGAAGCCATTACCAAGGCTCTGCAGGACCTGGGCAACGACGAGGTTCAGGTGAAGATTGTTTCGTCTGGTGTTGGCGGTATCGCCGAGACCGACGTCAGCCTGGCCATGGCCACCAACGCCGTTATTTTCGGCTTCAACGTGCGTGCGGATACCGCATCCAAGCGTCTGGTTGAGCAGGAAGGTCTGGATCTGCGCTATTACAGCATCATCTATAACCTGATTGATGATGTGAAAGCGGCTTTGACAGGCATGCTCAAGCCGGAATTCCGCGAAGATATCGTGGGCATTGCCGATGTGCGTGACGTATTCCGTTCGCCGAAATTCGGTCAGGTGGCTGGCTGTATGGTGACTGAGGGCACCGTATACCGTAATAAGCCGATCCGCGTACTGCGTGACAACGTGGTGATCTTTGAAGGCGAGCTGGAATCCCTGCGTCGCTTCAAGGACGATGTGGCGGAAGTTCGCAACGGTATGGAATGTGGTATCGGTGTTAAAGGCTACGACGTGAAAGTGGGCGACCAGATCGAAGTATTCGATCGCGTCCGTGTTGAACGTCAGCTTGAGTCCACGGGGGCCTGATGGCACGGGAATACAGTCGCGTAGATCGCATCGGCGATCAGATGCAGCGAGAGCTGGCGCAGCTGATCCAGCGCGAGGTGAAGGATCCTCGCGTTGGTATGGTCACGGTTAATGATGTGAAAGTCAGCCGTGACCTCGGCTATGCCGATATCTATATTTCGTTGCTGTCCACCGAGGAACTCACCGAAGATTCACCCGAAGTGCAGGACTCCCTGACGGTGTTGAACAAGGCCTCCGGGTTTCTGCGCGGGCAGGTTGGTCGCGCCATGAAATTGCGTGTGGTGCCCCATCTGCGGTTTCACTTTGACAAGCTGTTGGGGCAGAGCCGCAAGATGGATCGCCTGATCCGCGAAGCGGTTGGCGACAAGCCTGCCGTGCCCCGGGACGATAATGATGACCCGGTTTCCGATAACCCGGAGCGTGACGCTTGAGCCGAAGACGCAAAGGCCGTGACGTAAACGGCATCCTGGTAATCGACAAGCCCCAGGGCGTTACCTCCAACGGGATTCTGCAGCAGGTCAAGCGCCTGTATGGTGCGGCGAAGGCCGGCCATACCGGTGCGCTTGATCCGCTCGCCACTGGCGTGCTGCCCCTGTGTTTTGGTGAGGCCACCAAGTTCTCCCAGACCATGCTGGACAGTGACAAGGCGTATATCACCACCGCACGCCTGGGCATCCGGACAGAAACCGGAGACAGCGAAGGGGCTGTGGTGGAGGAAAAGCCGGTTCCCCACTTCAGTGAGGAAGAAGTGGAGGCCGTACTGGCCCGGTTCCGTGGCGACATTCAGCAAGTGCCCTCCATGTACTCGGCTCTGAAGCATCAGGGCAAACCACTGTACGAATACGCCCGCGAGGGTATCGAAATTGAGCGCCCGGCCAGGCCGGTGACCATTTACGAGCTCAAATTGTTGGCGGTTCGGGAACAGGAGCTGGATCTTGCGGTTACCTGTACCAAGGGTACGTATATCCGCTCACTGGTTGAGGATATTGGTGAGGTTCTGGGCTGTGGAGCTCATGTCAGTGCTCTGCGTCGCACCCTGGCCTCCGGCTACACCCTGGCAAATGCCCACGATGTCAAAGACCTGGAAGCCATGCGCGAGCGCGGGGAAAGCCTGGATGGCCTGCTGTTGCCGCCGGAAACCGCCCTCACCATGTTTCCCGAGTACCGATTGTCCGGCGTGCCGCTGGTATCGATCTTGAACGGACAACCGGTTAGAATACTGGGTCAGCCTTTTGAAGGTTTCGTCCGCCTGTATGGCGAGCATTCCTTCGTAGGGCTGGCAGAAGCATTGCCGGAAGGCGATGGCACTCAACTGGTGCCTCGCCGTCTGGTCAAGAACAGCAAACGGTAAACGCCTTTTGCTGATTAGCCGGGCTGTAGAGATGCGCGGTTCGGCTGAATAGGTATGCATCGCAACCAATGAGGTGAAATATGGCACTGTCTGCCAGTGAGAAAGCTCAGATCGTTAAAGATTTTCAGCAAGGTGATGGCGATACCGGTTCCCCTGAGGTTCAGGTAGCTCTGCTGAGCGCCAACATCAACAAGCTGCAGGATCACTTCAAGGCCAACAAGCAGGATCACCATTCCCGCCGCGGCCTGATCCGGATGGTAAACCAGCGTCGTAAGCTGCTGGACTACCTCAAGCGTAAAAACGCTGACCGTTACCTGGACCTGATCCAGCGTCTGGGTCTGCGTCGCTAATCCGGTTTAGCGACCTGATGGCTGGCCCGGGGGTTCCCGGGTTCAGCCGTGCTTCTCTCCCGCTCCCTGCCTTGCTCATTCCGAACAAGCAGGAAGCGTTTTTTGCTGCAGTTGATTTGTCTGTGAAACCGAAGGATTTTCCCTGTCACAATGGAAAGCCGCTATTGATAGCAGGTTGTTGAAAAGCCCGGGAACTCTGGCCGGGGTTTTGCAACAGCCTGTTAGCTTTCAGACGGGTTGCCTTTCGGTTCACTGATCAGACTGCTGCAGTTGTTGGAAAATGGCGAATGAATGGGTCATTGGCCAGAATCAAAACCGCTGAAAATGCAGGAGTTTATTGTGGAACTGCAACCACGTATCAAGACATTTGAAATGGGTGGGGAAACCTTCACCCTGGAAACCGGTCGTATTGCCCGTCAGGCAACCGGCGCGGTACTGGTAAGCACCGGCGACACTGCCGTTCTGGGCACCGTTGTTGGCGCCAAAGAGCCCAAGCCGGGCCAGGGCTTCTTCCCCCTGACTGTGAACTACCAGGAAAAAACCTACGCCGCCGGTAAAATCCCGGGTGGCTTCTTCAAGCGTGAAGGTCGTCCGTCCGAGAAAGAGACCCTGACCTCCCGCCTGATCGACCGTCCGATTCGCCCGCTGTTCCCGAACGGCTACATGAACGAAGTTCAGGTTGTGCTGACGGTTATGTCTGCCAGCAAGAACCACGATCCGGATATCGCTGCCATGATTGCTGCATCTGCAGCCCTGGCCATCTCCGGTATCCCGTTCGACGGCCCGATTGGTGCTGCCCGTGTGGGTTACACCAACGAGAAAGGCTACTTCCTGAACCCGACCTTCGAAGAGCTCAGCACTTCCCTGCTGGACATGGTTGTGGCCGGTACCGACGAAGCGGTGCTGATGGTTGAGTCCGAGGCCAAAGGCCTGACAGAGGACCAGATGCTGGGCGCCGTACTGTTCGGCCACCAGGAAATGCAGACTGCGATCACTGCCATCAAGGAATTTGCTGCCGAGAACGGTAAGCCGCGCTGGGAATGGCAGCCCGAGGCGGAAAACACTGAGCTGCTGAACGCCATCAAGGCCGAGTTCGGTGGTGCCATCGAAGAAGCCTACGCGATTCGCGACAAGATGGCCCGTTACGAGCGTCTGGGTGAGATCAAATCTGCTGCCGTTGAAAAACTGGCCGGTGAAGAAGAAGGCCAGCCTTCCGAAGAGGAAGTGAAGAAGTACTTCGGCAAGGTCGAGAAGTCTGTCGTTCGTCTGCAGGTTATCGAAGGCAAGCCGCGTATCGATGGCCGTGACAACAAGACCGTTCGCCCGATCAAGGTGGAAGTTGGCGTACTGCCGTCCGTTCACGGTTCCGCCCTGTTCACCCGTGGTGAGACTCAGGCTATCGTTACCGCCACGCTGGGTACCACCCGTGACGTGCAGATCATCGATGCCCTGGAAGGTGAGCGCAAGGACCCGTTCCTGTTCCACTACAACTTCCCTCCGTACTCCGTAGGTGAAGCTGGCCGTATGGGTAGCCCGGGCCGTCGTGAAATTGGTCACGGTCGTCTGGCCAAGCGTGGTGTAGCCGCGGTTATGCCGACCATCGAAGAGTTCCCGTATGCCATTCGTGCGGTGTCCGAGATCACTGAATCCAACGGTTCCAGTTCCATGGCTTCCGTGTGTGGTTCATCCCTGGCGCTGATGGATGCTGGTGTGCCGCTGAAGGCTCCGGTGGCCGGTATCGCCATGGGTCTGGTCAAGGAAGGCGACAAGTTCGCGGTCCTGACTGACATCCTGGGTGACGAAGATCACCTGGGTGACATGGATTTCAAGGTTGCCGGTACCAAAGAGGGCGTCACGGCCCTGCAGATGGACATCAAGATTCAGGGTATTACCGACGAAATCATGGAAATCGCCCTCGAGCAGGCCAACGCTGCGCGTCTGCACATCCTGGACGAGATGAACAAGGTGATCGCAGAGCCCCGTGCCGAGCTGTCTGATCGCGCTCCGAGCATCACCACCATCAAGATTCATCCGGACAAGATCCGTGATGTAATCGGTAAGGGTGGCGCAACCATCCGTGGTATTTGCGACGAGACCGGCGCTTCCATCGACCTGGACGACGACGGCAACGTGAAGATCTACGCCGACAACGCTGCGGCCGCACAGGCTGCCGTGAATCGCGTGAAAGAAATCACTGCCGAGATCGAAGTGGGTGCTATCTACAAGGGCCGCGTTGAGCGGATTGTGGACTTCGGTGCCTTTGTTAACATCCTGCCCGGCAAGGATGGTCTGGTGCACATTTCCCAGATCTCCGAGCGCCGTATCGAGAACGTCACTGACGAGCTGAGCGAAGGTCAGGAAGTTCTGGTCAAGGTACTGGATGTGGACAACCGTGGTCGCGTCAAGCTGTCCATGAAGGAAGTCAAAGAAGGCGAGCAGCCGACTGACTTCGCTGACTAAGATCATTCTTGGTTAGAAAAACCCGCCCGGCCTGAAGCCTGGCGGGTTTTTTCGTTTATGGACCTCGTGGCCTCTAAAGGCCTTTTTCCATGAATTCCAGTACTGCCTCCCTGTATGCGGGAATCACAAACGTCGCTGCATGGGGCGTATCGGTCTGCAAGAACTCCTTGGGCTGCTCCGCCGCTTCATATAGCCGCACACCGTGTTCAAACGGAATGATGCCATCCCGAACGCTGTGGATAACCATCACCGGCACCGGTGAGAGGTCAGCGATGCGGTCTGTACCTTCGTAGTCATCCGGGATGGTCCAGCTCAGGGGGTACTGGAATGGCCAGGTGAGCCAGAACTGGTCGAGTTTCTCCCGGGCGATGTAGCGGAAGCCGGAGAAGGTGCCGTCGAGGATGATGCCGTTTAGCTCTGGTTGTTCGTCTCGCTGCACCCATTCGCTGGCCAGGGCGATACCGAGGGCGCCGCCGAGGCTTTGGCCGAGGATATAGAGCGGGTGATCACTATCGGCGTGGCGTTGGGCCAGCCAGCGCAGTCCGGTTTCAACGTCGTGCAGTGCGCCTTCGATGTCCGGGGCGCCGGTGGATTGGCCGTAACCGCGATAATCGATGGTGAACACGTTGTAGCCCTGTTCCGGCAGCCAGGCGGCGTTGAGGATGTGGGCGCTGACGTTCTGGGCGTTGCCGTGCAGGTAGTAGATGGTGCCCTTGGCTGGTTCGTCGGTGAGGGCAGGGAGCCACCAGCCGTGGAGGTTTTCGCCGTCGGCGGTGTCGAGGTAGACGTCCTCAAAATCCAGGTTAAGCCGGTCGGGTGTAATGTAGGTGGCGTTGTCCGGATAGAAGAATACGCTGCTGCAGCCTGTTTGCAGCAACGCTGCGATGGCCAGCAGTGTGACGAGGGTTGTTCTGGCGCTCAGAAGTAGGCGTGTAGGCCGGCTTGCCATGTGCTTTGGTACCTGTCGTAGTGGTCTTCCCGGGTGAATTTGGCGAATAGGCTGAATTCCCGGCCAATGTGCCAGTTGGCTTCGGCGTAAAACTGGTCTTGCCGGTGTTGGCTGCTGACGATCCAGGCTTTGGTTTTTACGCCGGTCAGCAGGCTGAAGCGGTTGTTCTGGTGCAGCAGGCCGAGGTCTGCACCCGGGGCGAAGTCATAGCCACGTTTGATGTCATCGTCGATTTCTACATCGGCCGTGGCAATGGCGAAGGCCTGAGTGTTTTGGGCCAGGCTCCAGCTGCCGCCGGCTCCGCCTTCGAGATAGGGCGCCAGAACGCGGTCATCGCCGGTGTCCGTGCGGCGGCCGCCAAAACCAACTTGCCAGGAGATCGGTGCAAAGAACTGGTTCCGGGGGCTCAGAGAGCGTATTTCCACGCCGGTGATCTGTTCCACCTGAAGTTCGTCGTTTTTGTGGTAGAGCCTGGCGTCCAGGCGCAGGAACTGAAGTTGTGCACCGGTACGGTAACCGGCGGGCGGATCCAGTACGTCGTGGTAGGCCGGCCGGATGGTCAACTGGGTGAACTCGCTGTGGGCCAGCTGGCCGGAACCGAGACTCAGGCGAAAGGTGTCATGCCCCTGATCGTCGCGGATCTCTGGTTCAGGCACCTCTGGAAGTTCTGCCGCATCCTCAATCTGGCTGCGGGCGACCAGTAGCTGATGAGACAGCGGCGCCGCGTGTTCCCGGGGCCAGCCTTCGACTTCGCTCTGGTAGCGTACGTAATCGTACGTGGCATCAAGGAGTTGGGCGCGGTCGTCTTTACCAAGCTTACGCACTTCCGGATCGTTCACTGCCACATAGCCATTGGCCAAGGCTGCGGCGATGGTCTGGTGGTCTGTGGGCAGGCTGTCCAGGCTATGGGCTACCGAGGTGGCGGCAGAGGGGCGGTAATGGATGCTTTCAAGCAGGCCGGCATCTCTCACCCAGCGCACGGTGTCAGACGGGATAGCGTGAGTGCTTACTTCGTCGAGCAGGTCTGTTCCCGGGCGCGCGGCGTCGATCAGGGCTAACAGGCGGTAGGCGCAGTTCTCGTCGAAGAAATAGTAATCAAAGTTCTTGTCCTGAATTTCCCAGGTATGGGCCAGCAGGGTGTCAACCTCCTGTTGGTCGAGATTCAGGGTGTACTCCCAGAGATCCCGGTGTTCGATGTCGTTGTACAGCCGGATCATTTCGTAATAGGGCTTGATGGAGGTAATGCCTGGATAGCCCCCGAAAATACCCCGATAGGCAAACAACAACTCGCTGTCATGTTCAGCGGCATCGGCTGCGTAAGAAACAGTATTTGCCAGCAGCAGATCGGTTTCTTCGTCATCCTGGGGGGGATCGAGCCGCAAGAAGGTGTGTCCGAACATGGATGAGGGACTGTTCAGATAGGACGCAGCAAATACCAGGGTGACTTTCTCGGTATTCAGTGTGCCTGCCCATTCCTCGAAAGCGGGGCAGTTTACTGGCGCGTCCGGCAAATCCAGTTGCTCTCTCAGCCAGGCATCCCGGGCCGGGAATCGACAGCGGGCGTGGCTATCACCACCTCCGGGTTGTTGTATGGCCTCCAGGGTGGCTTCCAGCTCGGCTCTGGGCGATGTCTTGCCGTTGTCACTCAGAAAGAACGCCGGGTCATCGGCCTGGCTGGTGTAATCGGAACCGAACCTGTCCTGATGATAATGGCCGAGGGTCAGCCAGGTTGGATTGTGATGAAGGTTGTCCGGCAGTTTAACGGATTCTGCCTGCGCCCAGGCAGTACTGCATGCAAGCCATAAAACGGCCTGCCCGATACGGAGGGTAAAGCCCATGGAGTTGGTGTTTCCGGATTAGTGGCTCTGGGGTTTGTGCGCCGTCCATGGCGCCATTCTGTTCCATTGTCGCCAGTGATCAGGCGGCTACGTATTTGCTCAGAGCGTCGTTCTGCTCCAGCAGGGCCACGATGGCGTCTACGGCTTCACCTGAGGTGGTATCAGCGTTGGGGAAAATGGAAGCAAAGTTGTCTTGCAGTACTTTGCGGAAGGTATCACGGTCAGTTTCTTCTACACCCAGCAGGACTGCCAGAGTGTCCAGGTTTTCACCGGAACCGCGGGACATGTCGCGGGCAACCTTGTCGATGTTGCTGTCCATGTACATGGCCATGGATTGAACAGACTGGTTGGTCTGACAGCCCAGAGTGCCGGTGGTCATACCAAAGGTCTGGTTACCGAAGGTTCCATTGGTGGTCGCGGCCAGTACATGTGGCGCAATGCCGGACTGCCCCTTCCAGATCATGGCTCCCACGCCACAGCCGGGCTGGGCGAAAGCCATGGAGGAAGCACCAAGAAGAATTGCACCTGCGATCAGTTTTTTCATTATCCACTCCTTTCTGTGGTTTTGCTTTGTCGCATACCCTGCAGCGGTCTGATTCCCTGGCTGCAAGACAACGGCCAGTATCTGGTTAGGGTTAGAGACCGTCAGTCTGAGTATAGATCAAAACAGGAAAGCGCAAGTGACGTCATTGTTATGGTTTGTTGCCTGTTGACGCCAATCAAAGCGAACACGTGTTCATATTTCCAAATGGAACAATAGATCAGTTTTTAGCCGCTATTGTTATATATGGCGCATTTCAGTATAGTGCGCGCGGCCATGAAGGCCACGTAACAACCTATGGAGAGTTTGTTTTGAAAAAAGCGCTTATTGCATCAACACTCGTTCTGGCCGGCGCTATGTCCGGTTGTTCCTCCCTCAACGTAAGCTCCAGCTCCATGCCTGTTACTGCTCCTCTGCAGACAGACGTGAAAGCAGACGTTGAAGTAGGCGAGAAGATTTCTGGCAAGGCTTCCGTTACCAAGGTTCTGTTCTTCACCATCGGTAGCGACAAGCAGTTCTCTGACGGCGTTTCCTACGGTGGATCCACCGGCGGTGGCCTGCCTTTCGGCGATCCGGTTGCCAAGGCCAAGTCTGCAGCAGCTTACAAGGCCATTGAGTCTTCTGGCGCAGACATCATCGTAGCTCCGCGTTACACCGTTGAAACTGAAGACTTCGTTGTTTTCGGTACCATCAACGTAACCGTTGAAGGCTACAAGGGCACCATCAAGAGCATCAAGTAAGCTGCTTTTGTGAGTCCCAAAAAAAAGCCGGAGCGCTGATGGCCTCCGGCTTTTTTGGTTTCTGGATGGGTTAACCACCCAGGTAGGCATCCCTCACTTCCGGGTTGGCCAGCAGGTTCTTGCCGGTGTCGTGCAGGCGGATACGGCCGGTTTCCAGCACATAGCCCCGGTCTGCCAGGCTCAGGGCCTGGTGAGCGTTCTGCTCCACCAGGAACACCGTAATCCCTTCCTCTCTCAACTGGCCGATGATCTCGAAGATCTGCTGAATGATGATCGGCGCCAGCCCCAGTGACGGTTCGTCCAGAATGATCATTCTGGGTTTGCTCATCAGCGCCCGGCCGATGGCCAGCATTTGCTGTTCACCGCCGGACATGGTGCCGGCCCGCTGATGTTCACGCTCTTTCAGCCTCGGGAACAGCTCATAAACGTGATCCTGGCTTTTGCGGATTTCCGATTTGGTGTTGAAGAAACCGCCCATGTGCAGGTTCTCTTCTACCGTCAGCCCGGGAAACACCCGGCGGCCTTCGGGCACAATGGCAATGCCGGAGCGCATGATGTTGGAGGTGGCTTCATTGGTAATGTCGCGGCCTTCCAGAATCACCCGCCCTGAGCTGGCCTGCGGGCTGCCGCAGACGGTCATCAGCAGCGTGGTTTTGCCGGCGCCGTTGGCACCGATCAGTGACACAATCTCGCCCTTCTTCACTTCCACGGACACGCCGTGCAGGGCCTCGATTTTGCCATAGTGGGTATGTACGTCTTCCAGTACCAGCATGGTGTCTCCTCAGGCCTCGCCCAGATAGGCTTTGATCACATCGTCGTTCTGGCGAACTTCGTCCGGGGTGCCGGCAGCCAGGGGGCGTCCCTGGTTGATGACGGTAATCCGGTCTGAGATGTCCATAACCAGGCTCATATCGTGCTCAATCAGCAATACGGAAACGTTGTAGTCCTCTTTCAGGCTGACAATCAGCTGGTTGAGGTCTTTGGTTTCCGCCGGGTTCAGGCCTGCGGCTGGTTCGTCCAGCATCAGCAGTTTCGGTTCGGTCACCATGCAGCGCGCAATTTCCAGCCGGCGCTGCTGGCCATAGGCCAGGTTGCCGGCTTCCCGGTTGGCCAGTTCCAGCAGGCCAACCCGATCCAGCCAGTACGCGGCCCGGTCAAGGGACTTGCGTTCCCGCTCCCGATAGTCGGGTGTCTTGATCAGGCCGGATATCAGGTTGGTGTTCAGGTGCCGATGCTGGGCCACCAGCAGGTTTTCCACTACGGTCATCTGGCCGAACAGGCGCACGTGCTGGAACGTTCGCACCATGCCCAGTCGGGAAATCTTGTAGTCCGGTTTACCCTGGACTTCATTACCTTCAAACAGGATCTTCCCGCCCGTGGGCTTGTAAAAACCACTGATGCAGTTGAAGACCGTGGTTTTGCCGGCCCCGTTGGGGCCGATGATGGAGACTATTTCGTGTTCCTGCACGTCCAGGCTTACCTGGTCGACTGCCAGCAGGCCGCCGAAGCGCATGGACAGATTCTGTACTTCTAGCATGTCTGTCACTCCTGGCGTCTGAGTTCAATGTGAATGCGGCGCATGGGCATCAGCCCCTGTGGCCGCCAGACCATCATCAGTACCATGGCGGCGCCGAAAACCAGCATCCGGTAGTCGGAAAACTCCCGTGCCAGTTCCGGAAGGATGGTCACGGCAACGGCGGCAAGCACGACGCCCAGCTGCGAGCCCATGCCGCCGAGCACCACGATCGCCAAGATGATGGCAGACTCAAGGAACACAAACGACTCCGGGCTGATGAAGCCCTGTTTGGAGGCAAACACCGTGCCGGCAAACCCGGCAAAGAAAGCGCCAATGGTAAAGGCGGAGAGTTTCACCGCCGTGCGGCTCAGGCCCAGGGATCGGGCTGCAATCTCGTCTTCCCGCAGGGCTTCCCAGGCACGACCAACGGGCATGCGCATGAACCGGCGGATGATCAGGGCTGTAATGACGGCCAGAACCAGAGCGATCAGGTAAAGGAAAATCACCTTGTGCTCACCGCTGTAGGCTATGCCGAAGGTCTCATGGAAGGAGGTGTTGCCTTCCTCGCGCACCCGGCGGCCAAATTCCATGCCGAACAGGGTGGGGTCGGGAATGCCCCCAATGCCGTTGGGGCCGCCGGTGACGGCCGTCCAGTTGTTGAGCAGAATCCGGATGATTTCACCAAAGCCGAGCGTAACGATGGCGAGATAGTCGCCTCGTAACCGCAGCACAGGGAAGCCGAGAACCAGGCCAAACAAGGCGGCCAGGCAGGCCCCGATAGGCAGCGCCATCCAGAAGGAAATGCCGGCATACTGGGACAGCAGGGCAAAGGTGTAGGCGCCAACCGCGTAGAACGCCACGTAGCCAAGGTCCAGCAGGCCCGCAAGACCGACCACGACGTTCAGTCCCAGTGCCAGCATAACGTAGATCAGAACCAGAGTGGCCAGATCCACAGCGCCTCGGGAAACGAAGAAGGGCCAGAACAGAGCCAGCACGACAATGCCGGTAAGCACCCAGGATTCGATTTTCGCCCGTTTGTTCTCGGCCATCGGCTCCTTCTGGGTTTTGGGCATTGGGCTGGGGATGCTCTTGAGCCCGCCCATGATCTGGTCCCGGAACAACTGGAACAGGAACACGACCACCGCGGCCAGCAACACGAGGACGACTGTGCTGGTGTCGGCGCCGGTAAGGGTCACGCTGATGCCCTGGGCTTCCAGGTTAAAGCCGATGATCGGGTAGGAAATGATCAGTGTGATGATCGCGCAGAAAAGCGCGTGTCGAAAATTGTTGGCAGCCATCAGATCTTCTCAACCTCCGGTTTGCCCAGCAGTCCGGTGGGTTTGAACAGCAGAATCAGAATGAGCAGGCTGAACGACACCACATCTTTGTATTCACCACTCAGATAGCCCGAGGTCATGCTCTCGGCAACGCCGAGGATGAGGCCGCCCAGCATGGCGCCGGGAATGCTGCCAATACCGCCAAGAACAGCTGCGGTGAAGGCTTTCAGGCCGGCAATAAAGCCGAAGAGCGGATCTACTGAACCGTAATACATACCCAGCAGCAGACCGGCGACGGCAGCGAGCGCGGCACCAATCACGAAGGTGGCTGAAATGATGCGGTTGGTGTCGATGCCCAGCAGGTTCGCCATGCCCAGATCCTGCGAGACCGCGCGACAGGCCCTGCCGATACGGGAGCGGGAGATGAACAGGGAAAGAGCCGTCATACAGATCAGGGTGGTGATAAAGATGGTGATCTGAATGTAGGAGATGGACATCGGGAAGGTATCTTCGGAGCCGAACTGGAAACCACCTTCAATCAATGCCGGGAAGCCGATGTTGCGGGAGCCCTGGGCGAGGTGGACATAGTTCTGCAGAAAGATGGACATGCCGATGGCGGAGATCAGCGGAATCAGGCGGTGCCGCCCGCGTACCGGCCGATAGGCTACCCGTTCCACGGCCCATCCCATGGAGCTGGAGACAATCACCGCACATATGAGTGCAACGATCAGTACCAGTGGTAACCAGGCGATACCGAGGGTGGCCAGGCCCGTTATGGCGATCAGCGCGGTGTAGGCGCCGATCATGTAAACCTCACCATGGGCAAAGTTGATCATGCCGATGATGCCGTAAACCATCGTGTAGCCGATGGCGATCAGGGCGTAAGTGCTCCCGATCGTCAGCCCGTTAATGAGCTGTTGAAAAAAATACAGGAGGTCTTGCATGTTTGTGGAACTCCGAAAGCCCGCTCCCTCGCCTGGCTGCGACCGATCACCGGTGTCGCCGGTGCGGATGCAGTGAGGGTCTGCAGGAGCCCAGAAAAACACCTTCCCCCGGATCGCGGTGGGAAGGTGCTCTCATTATTACCGTTAGTTAACGATTTTGGCTCAGTTTACCGGAGTTTTACTGCCATCTGAATGCCATTCGTACACTACAAACTCGAACGACTTCATGTCGCCGGCTTTGTCGTACTGAACGGTGCCGATGGGGGTCTCGAAGCTTCCGGTACGAAGGGCCTGGGCCACATCGAACGGATCTTTTGAGTCGGCCGCTTCAATGCCTTCCGCAATCAGCTGTACGGCGGCATAGGAGGTGAGTACGAAGGGACCGGAGGGATCTTCACCTTTGGCATCAAAGGCCGCGATCAGCTCCTGGTTTTCCTCTTTCTGGTCGAAGCTGGGGGGCAGGGTAACCAGCAGGCCTTCGGCGGCTTCACCCGCGATGGTGTTGATGTCTTTGTTACCCACGCCTTCCGGGCCCATGAACTTGGCATCTACGTCAGACTGGCGTGCCTGGCGGAGGATCAGGCCCAGCTCAGGGTGGTAGCCACCGTAGTACACGTAATCGACGTCAGCCTGTTTGATTTTGGTGACAAGGGAAGAGAAGTCCTTGTCACCGGCGGTAATGCCTTCAAACATGGCAATTTCGATGCCGGCATCCTGCAGGGTGTCGCGTACCGCCGTGGCAATACCTTCACCATACTGCTGTTTGTCGTGAACGATGGCCACGCGCTCCGGGCCCTGGCTGGCGATGTAGTTGCCGGCAACCGGCCCCTGCATGCTGTCCAGGCCGATGGTACGGAACACCAGTTCGTAGCCGCGCTCGGTGATTTCCGGGCTGGTGGAGGCCGGAGTGATCATCAGAATGCCTTCGTCTTCATAGATGTCAGACGCCGGCTGGGTAGAGCTCGAGCACAGGTGGCCCACCACGTAGCGAACACCTTCATTGACCAGGCGGTTGGCAACGGTAACGGCCTGCTTCGGGTCGCACACGTCGTCCACTTCAACGGCCACCAGGTCTTCGCCCATAACACCACCGGCAGCGTTAATCTGCTCGATGGCCATGCGGGCACCAGAGAACTGCATGTCACCGTACTGGGCAACGGGGCCGGTCATCGGGCCGGCGATACCAACTTTGATTTCAGCGGCGGCCTGGCCGGCAGCCATCAGAGCAACGGACGCGCCTACAGCGGTAGCGAGTTTCTTTACGGAGGTTTTCATCGTGTTTTTCCTGTTTGTGTCAGGGTTATTCTTATGTTCTCAGAGACTTAAACAAACACCACAGTCTGTTGCTTGTCAAGCAAATCAGGCCAGGGTGTCTGCTCTGGAACACGGCGCAGCTATCGGGAAAGAATTAGCAAGCGCCGTGCCGTCCTGAGCAGCGTCACGCGTCCGTGCTGTCGTCCTTATTTTGAAAGACAAGATTCCTGAAACTTTCGTGATCGTGCAGGTGTTCGAAGCTCGGGTCAACCGATGCGTCGTCCCGATAGGCTTCCGAGATCTCAATGGCTTTTTCCAGATTGCTGACGGCATCTTCCCAGCGGCCAATCTCGGCATAGGCGCACGCCAACTGGTAGTGTGCGTGGCCATTGTCTGGTGCCAGTTTCAGTGCGCGCTGGCACAAGCTGATGGCCCAGAGGGGCTCCTGCATTTCGAGTACGGCGTCGGCTTTATAGCTCAATGCCTCAACATCGTCCGGGCGCAGGTCCAGAATCTGGTCGTAGGCGGCGATCTTGTTCTGCTGCGAGGTTTCCTGGCTTGCCTTCAACCAGAGCGCGTGCACTTCGTTGGTGCGCTCAATCTCGGCCTGGTTCTGATGGATGATCTCGGACTTCTGCTGCAGTTGTTCTTCAATGGCCTTCAGGCGTTGTTCGTATTCCACCACCAGTTCGTTCACACGTTTCTCGGCCAGGCTGGTCAGCTGGTTACGCATGTCGCGGATGGAGTTCCAGCCAATGACAACCAGGATGGAAGTGGCGCCGGCGATCAGGTAGAAAAAGTAAGTCACCGTGTCGGTGGCGTAGGACATGGTTTTGTCGGCCACGGACAGTTCCTTGTCTACTACTTTCTCGATCAGTTCGGCCCGGGTATTTTGCATCTCCTGGCGCAACGCCTTGGTTTCCTCCAGCAGATAGAGTTCCACAAACGGCGTGTACATGGGTTTTTCCAGGGTGCGTGTGCTTTCCTCCAGGTCTTCCGCGGTCAGTTCTTCTTCCGGGCCGAGCTGTTGTTGCTGGGCAAACGCCTGGCCGGCAAAAGTGAGCACGAGGGCGAACATGAGGTAATACCTGATCATTAACCAGATCCATCAGTCAGTGAATTGAAGCGATTGCTGACCTTAGCATAGTGGCTGGCAGAAATAATGCTGCATTGCCCACCGAAAGGGGGAATGCCAACAAGAAAGCAAGCTAGTAAAACTGCACACTTGCAATCCTTGGTGCGAAGACCTCTAATAATTAGTGGTATAAATAATGGTCAGAAATCTCTTCCGGGGGACGGATGTGAACAGCTATGAGCAGGTTTTGGTGGCATTGCGCCGGGTAATCCGGGCCACGGATCTTCATTCCAAGCGACTCAGCAAGCACGCCGGGCTTACCGGCCCCCAGTTGCTGATCATGCGCACTATCCGGGATATGGGTGAGGTTACGATCGGCACGATTGCCGAGAACGTGAGTCTCAGCCAGGCCACGGTGACGACCATTCTCGACAGACTGGAGCATCGCAAACTGGTGTACCGGGTTCGCAGCACGAGAGACAAGCGCAAGGTTCACGCCCATCTTACGGAGGAAGGTGCTGAGATTCTGGCTCGTGCGCCCAACCCTCTGCAGGAGGACTTCATCCAGAAGTTTCAGAGCCTGGCGGAGTGGGAGCAGACCATGATTCTGGCCTCGTTGCAGCGCGTGGCCAACATGATGGATGCTGATGATATTGATGCTTCACCAGTGCTGACCGTTGGCTCGGTTCTGAAAGACGACGGCTGGAAAGAAAAGCTCTGACCTGTTTTTGAGGCCGGCCCTGATCAAGGGCCGGCCTCAGCAGTTCATTAATGAACGCTTGATCCCTGCTTCGGCTTGTTGCCAAAACACACCTGAAACACATCGTTGTAGTGTTTGGCAAAGTTCACCGAGATACCTTCTTTCAGGTAATCGGGAAGTTCCTCGTAATCCCCGCGGTTCGCTTCCGGCAGGATCAGGTTGTTGATTTTCTGTCGGCGTGCGGCAATCACCTTTTCCCGAATGCCACCCACGGGCAGGACCTGCCCGGTTAACGTCAGTTCCCCGGTCATGGCCAGGTTCTGTTGCGGTGCTTCCTTGCGGGCAATGGACAGCAGGGCGGTGGCCATGGTGATGCCGGCGCTCGGCCCGTCTTTTGGCGTTGCACCCTCGGGCACGTGCAGGTGGACAAAGGATTTGTCGAAGAAAGTCGGGTCACCCTTGAACCGCTTGAGGTTGGAGGAGACGAAGCTGTAGGCGATTTCGGCCGATTCCTTCATCACATCTCCCAGTTGTCCGGTGAGCTTGAAGCCCCGCTGGCTGCTGTGAATGCGTGAGGCCTCAATGCTGAGAGTGGCGCCGCCCATGGCGGTCCAGGCCAGGCCCGTCACCACGCCGGTGCCTTTCAGGGACTTCTCCTTCTTGAATGCCGGCTGGCCGAGATAGTCGGTCAGATCGCCAACACCCACTCGAACCGGGTCATCCGGGTTTTCCAGCAGGCGCACGATGCCCTTGCGGACAATCTTGTGCAGCAGCTTCTCCAGATTCCGCACGCCGGCTTCCCGGGCGTAGCCCTCAATCACCTGGCGAATGGCAGCGTCGCTGATGTTCAGCTGCTTCTTCAGCAGGCCCGCCCGTTTGAGCAAGCGAGGTACCAGGTAATGTTTGGCAATGGCCAGTTTTTCTTCGCCGATGTAGCCGGACAGGCGGATCACGTCCATCCGGTCCAGCAGCGGCCGGGGGATCGTGTCCAACTGGTTGGCGGTACAGATGAAGAGCACTTTCGAGAGGTCCATGCGCACATCCAGGTAGTGATCCAGGAACTCCCTGTTCTGTTCCGGGTCCAGGGTTTCCAGCAAGGCTGAGGCCGGGTCGCCCTGGTAAGAGCTGCCGATCTTGTCGATCTCGTCGAGCATGATCACCGGGTTGGCCACTTTGCTGTCTTTCAGGGCCTGTACGAACTTTCCGGGCATGGCGCCGATGTAGGTGCGACGGTGTCCCTTGATTTCGGCTTCATCCCGCATGCCGCCCACGCTGAAACGGTAGAACTCCCGGCCCAGGGCATCCGCTACCGAATGGCCGATAGAGGTTTTACCGACCCCGGGCGGGCCGACCAGCAGCAGTATGGAGCCGCTCACTTCGCCCTTGAACGTGCCTTCAGCCAGAAATTCAATGATCCGGTCCTTTACATCGTCCAGGCCGTCATGGTCCCGGTCCAGAATCTTGCGGGCCTCGGCCAGATCAAAATGATCCTGTGAATGCACGCCCCAGGGTACCTGCGTTATCCAGTCCAGATAGTTGCGGGTTACCCCGTATTCCGGTGAGCCCTGCTCCAGCACCTGCAGTTTCTGGATTTCATCCTTGAATCGCTCCTGCACGGCTTCCGGCGGATTCAGTTTCGCCATTCGCTCTTCGAAGCGTTCCACGTCCGCCGTCTTGTCATCCTTGGCAATGCCCAGCTCCCGCTGGATCACTTTCAACTGCTCGCGCAGGAAAAACTCCCGCTGGTGCTTCTGCACCTTCTCGTTTACTTCCTCGTTGATCTCGGATTGCAGGCGGGCGACCTCCTGCTCCTTACGCATCAGCAACAGTACTTTTTCCATGCGCCGGAGCAGGGGCACGGTATCAAGAACATCCTGCAGTTCGCGACCCGGAGCGCTGGTCATGGATGCGCCGAAGTCCGCAAGGGGTGAGCTGTCATCGGGCCCGAAGCGTGACAGGTATTGCTTCACTTCTTCGCCATAAAGCGGGTTGGTGCGCAGCAGTTCCTTGATGGCGCTGATGATGGCCAGGGTGTAAGCCTTGAGTTCGTCGGCCGGTTCGTCGGGCTCCTGTGGGTATTCGACTTCCACCAGATAGGGTGGGCGACGGCGAAGCCACTGGACAATTCTGAACCGTTGCAGACCCTGGGCGATGAACTGAACCTTGCCGCTCTCGTTCTGGGCTTGATGCACGCGTACGGCGCAGCCCATGGTCTCAAGGTCTTCACTCTCGGGAATGCCGTTTTCGGCCTCTGGATTCTCGACAAAACAGATGCCCAGAACCCGGTGATCGGTTTCACCAACCCGCTTCAGGGTTTCCTGCCAGGGGTCCTGGTTGACCATGACCGGCTGCACCTGAGCAGGAAAGAACGGCCGGTTGGAGACCGGCAGAATATACATGCGCTGCGGCATAACCTGCTGTGGCAGCGCCAGGCTCTTGCTGTTTTCGTCTTTGCCGATGTATTCGGTCACGTCTTCTTCAAATTCTTCCAGGGAGTCTTTGCGGTTCTCTTCATTCATACCGGATTGCTCTCAAGGCGTGAGTGGTTAAAGACCTATGTAACGACAAAAGCCGGGTTTTCAAGCTGGCTTGATTTTTCCGCCGTTGGCTCCATATCTTCAGACAATTTCATTCATTCTGGTTCAGGTTCCCGACATATGAGCAATTCGCCGCATATCTTTGATGCCACCGCCGACAACTTTCAGCAGAAAGTGATGGAAGCCTCTGCCACCACGCCGATTCTGGTGGATGTATGGGCGGAGTGGTGCGCGCCCTGCAAACAGCTGATGCCGATTCTGCAAAAGCTGGCGGAGGAATATCAGGGTAACTTCCAGTTGGCCAAGGTGAATGCCGACGAGCAGCAGGAGCTGACGGCCTCCCTGGGGGTGCGCAGTCTGCCGACCATCATTCTGGTGAAGAATGGTCAGGCTGTGGATGGTTTTAATGGCGCCTTGCCCGAGAGCGAAATCCGCAAGATTCTGGAAAAGCACATCGAAGCCCCGGCGGAAGATCCTTACGAGAAAGCCCACGCTCTTTGGGAAGCCGGTGATGTGGACGGAGCTCTGGCCATCCTCACGGAGCTGAACCAGAAAGACCCGGAAAACCTGGATGTGCTGATTGATCTGGCCCAGTTGAAGGCCGAGCAGGGCGATCTGGATACCGCGGAGCAGGTGCTCAACAGCCTGCCGCCGGAAGAAAAAATGCAGCACAAAGCCAAACAGCTGGCGGCGAGGGTGAAGTTCCTCAAGCAGTCGGGTGAACTGCCCGCGCAGGCGGAGTTGGAGGCAAAACTTGAGGCCAACCCGAAAGATCCTGAGGCCCTGCATCAGTTGTCCCTGCACATGGTTTTGCAGGATAAAAACGCGGAAGCCATGGATTTGCTGATCCGGCTTATGCAGGCCGATAGCACCTACAAGGACGGCGTCGCCAAAACCACATTGGTGGAGCTGTTTGAGAAACTGGGCAACAACAATCCGGATGTGCGCACGTATCGTAGGAAGCTGTATACCCTGATGCACTGAGCCGGTTGGACGATGAGTCGGTCGGTAGCATCGCTGACTGGCTCAATTATCTCTCCACGATGCTGAAACTCCCTCCCCAGCCCGACCATTGTGAGCTTTGCGAACGCCCGGTGGCAAAGCTCACAAGGCATCACCTGATACCCAGGCATCTGCATCGCAAGAAGCGCTTTCAGAAACTGTTTTCCAGGGAAGAGTTAATCACCCGTACGCTTTGGGTCTGTCGCCCGTGCCATAACGCGATTCACAGGGCGTGTTCGGAGTATGAGCTGGGGCTGAATTACAACTCGAGGGAAAAGCTGCTGGAGCTCGAGGAGGTGAGGGTGTTTGTTGAATGGATTCGGGAAAAGCCAGTGGGGTTTGTGCCTAAGAAGGGACGGTAAGCAGGCCCGTCACGGGGACGGGCCTGCTCTTAAGTCAACGACTCAGGCGTTGCCGTTCTTCATTGCTTCAAACTCATCTTCAAAGAAGAATTTTTCCTCTCCGAAGGCGGGCTCGAGCTCATGCAGCCAGGTGGCCGTTTCGCTGTATTTGGCGAAGAACGGTCGCTGCACCCAATCCGGGTTGCGGCCTTGCAGGAAGCGCAGTACGAAGACCTTCTCGCCGTTGATTTCGGTGATGCCCTGGATCTCCACCTTGCCGGGGCCGGCGCTCATGCTGGGGCCGCGGGCGGTCCGGGCCAGGCCGCTGACTTGCTTCATGGCTTCGCGGTAGATGTGGTAAGCCTCGGCCAGGGGCACCTCGAAGTAGTTCTTGGCACCGGTGTCCCGCTCTACGAACATGTAGTAGGGGATGATGCCCAGCTTCACTTCTTTCCTCCACAGCTTGGCCCAGGCATCGGCATCGTCGTTCACATGCTTGATCAGCGGGCCCTGGGCGCGGATCTCGGCACCAGTGGCGCGAATGCGGCGGATGGCCTCTTCCGCGATGTCGGTGGTGATCTCCTGCCAGTGGTTGTAATGGGCCATGATGGCCACGTGTTTGCCACCATCAACCAGCTTGGCGAACAGCTCGATCAGTTCGTCGGCGTCCTTGTCGGTCACGAAGCGATAGGGCCAGAAGGTTAGGGCCTTGGTGCCGATGCGGATGGTCTGGATGTGGTCGAACTCCGGTTGCAACAGGGGTTCCAGGTACTGCACCAGGTTCTTGGTTTTCATCACCATCGGGTCGCCACCGGTGACAAGCAGGTCGGTCACTTCGGTGTGCTCCTGCAGGTAGCCGTGCAGCTTTTCGGCATCGGTACTGGCCATTTTCAGGTCTTTATCGCCAACAAACTGCGCCCAGCGGAAACAGAAGGTGCAGTAGCTGTGGCAGGTCTGGCCCTGGGACGGGAAGAACAGCACGGTTTCGCGGTACTTGTGCTGCACGCCGTCCAGCACCTCTCCGTCCAGTTCCGGCATGTTCATTTCCATCTGCCCGGCCGGGTGCGGGTTCAGTGCGTCGCGGATTTCCTTGGCAGCGGCCTGGATGTCTTTCTTGTCGGCGCCTTCCCGGTGCAGTTGCGCCATGCGCTCGTAGTGTTCGTCCTTGAGCATGCCTTTCTGTGGAAAGACCAGTTGATAGATCGGGTCGTTGGGCACCTTGTCCCAGTTGATCAGTTCGTTGATCACATATTCGTTAACCCGGAAGGGCAGCACGCTGGCCACCACTTTCATTTCAAACAGGGTTTCCTCGGGGAGATTCTGGATCGCCTCAATCTTGTCGAGCTGGCGGTCGGTAAAAACCTTGAACCGGCGCTCCTCGAATTCCTGAACCGGTATTCGGTTCGGAAAGGTGACGATAGAGTTCATGGATCGCCCTCTGTTGTGAGCCAAAGACAAAAGGAGGTGTGCCTCCTTCACTGGTTAAAAAACGGGCAGGCAAGTATACATAAATCATAATTTATTTTCAGGTCTAATTAATAAAACGGAGGTCCGGGCGAGGGTTTTCGGTCGTTCAGTCGGTATTAGCGCCTATTTGTCGTTAAAGGCTGCGAAAAGTCGTGAACGACAGTTTTAGATTATTCTTAGTGTGTTGATGTAAATGAACGCTGGGAGAGGATTCGACCTTGGTCGGAGATCGGTTGTTTCGTGATCGGAATATCGCCATTATTGCGTAAGTAATCTAAATAAATGGCGGCTATCTGCCATTCAAACAGGTGTTTGTTTGTTTCTTAGTGTCATTTTGTAGTAAAAGAACGAAAGTTTTGCTTCTGCTGGATAGTCAGGGCTGGCAGAACCATTTTCCGCGCAATCGGTCCGTGCCAAAAGCCATACCGATAACCGTTCGCGCGGCAGGAAAAATGAGAAAGCTGTTCTATGCTTGAGAGAGGTCAATCACGCAGCTCAGCCTTTCTTACAAGCTGACGTTTCCACAAAAAAATACTGCATACCATCGCAGCTTATCGACTTCGCACCGTCTTTGGCCGCTGATCGTGGCCGGCGTTGCACCTTTTGATGCCAAGGGGAGGGTTTGATGTACCAGGATGATGATCCCATTGAAACCAGTGAATGGCTGGATGCGCTGGAATCTCTGATCGAGAACGAAGGCGTAGACAGGGCCAAATACATTCTTGAACGGCTTTCCGAGCGAGCCAGCCGCGATGGCACTGAACTGCCTTATTCCATAACCACGCCATTCCGTAACAGCATCCCTGTGACCCAGGAATCTCGCATGCCGGGCGATCTGTTCATGGAACGTCGCATTCGCTCGCTGATTCGATGGAACGCCATGGCCATGGTGGTGCGCGCCAACAAGCGCCCGGGTGACCTTGGTGGCCACATTTCCACTTTCTCCTCAGCAGCCACTCTGTACGATGTGGGCTTCAACTATTTCTTTCATGGCGGTGGTGAGGACCGTGCTTCAGACCTGGTGTATTTCCAGGGCCACGCGTCGCCGGGCATCTATGCCCGTTCCTTCCTGGAAGGTCGCTTCAGCGAAGAGCAGCTGGACAAGTATCGCGAAGAAGTCGATGGCGAAGGCCTGTCTTCTTATCCACACCCCTGGCTGATGCCGGATTACTGGCAGTTCCCGACGGTATCCATGGGGCTTGGGCCAATTCAGTCCATCTACCAGGCCCACGTCATGAAGTACCTGCACAGTCGCGAGCTGATCGACATGGACGGCCGCAAAGTGTGGGCGTTTGTCGGTGACGGCGAGTGCGACGAGCCGGAAACCCTGGGCTCCATCTCCAAGGCGGGCCGCGAGAAACTGGATAACCTGATCTGGGTGGTCAACTGCAACCTGCAGCGCCTGGATGGCCCGGTGCGGGGTAACGGCAAGATCGTACAGGAGCTGGAAGGTGTGTTCCGTGGCGCTGGCTGGAACGTCATCAAGGTGGTCTGGGGCCGCATGTGGGATCCGCTGTTCGAGAAAGACGAAGACGGCGTGATGCAGCGGGCGATGGACGAGCTGTGCGATGGCGAACTTCAGAACCTGACGTTCAAGGGCCCGGCCTATACCCGCAAGGAATTCTTCGGCAAGCATCCGGAGCTGGCCAAGCTGGCGGAAAATCTGTCGGACGAGGATATCAGCAAACTGAACCGCGGCGGCCACGACCCTTACAAGGTCTACGCGGCTTATCACAAGGCCGTGAACCAGGCCAACGGCAAGCCGACGGTCATTCTGGCTCACACCATCAAGGGTTATGGTTTTGGTGCGGCGGGTGAAGCCCAGAACACCGCGCACTCTTTGAAGAAGCTGGACATCGATACCCTGAAAGCGTTCCGGGATCGTTTCGGTGTGCCGCTGAAAGACGAAGAACTGGAAGACGTACCTTATTACCGTCCGGCGCCGGACAGCCCGGAGCTGGTCTATATGAAGAAGCGCCGGCAGGAGCTGGGCGGTTTCTATCCCAAGCGCAACAAGGACTGCCAGCCGCTGCAAATTCCGGAACTGGATATCTTCAAGCAGGTGCTGGAAGGGTCTGACGGTCGTGAGATTTCCACTACCATGGCCTTTGTCCGGATTCTGAGTGCCCTGGTCAAAGACAAGCGCATCGGCAAGCGCGTCGTGCCTATAGTGCCGGACGAAGCCCGTACTTTCGGTATGGAAGGCATGTTCCGTCAGTTGGGTATCTACACGGCGGAAGGCCAGAAGTACGTGCCTCAGGATCGTGACCAGATCATGTACTACCGGGAAGACAAGAAGGGGCAGATCCTGCAGGAAGGCATCAATGAAGACGGTGCCATGTCCACCTGGATGGCGGCGGCTACGTCATACAGTACCAACAGTTTCCCGCTGATTCCGTTCTACGTGTTCTACTCCATGTTCGGCTTCCAGCGGGTAGGAGACCTGGCCTGGGCCTCGGGCGACATGCAGGCCCGCGGCTTCCTGATTGGCGGCACTGCCGGCCGGACTACTCTGAACGGTGAGGGCTTGCAGCACCAGGACGGTCACAGCCACATTCTGGCCAACACCATTCCCAACTGTAAGGCTTACGACCCGGCTTACGGCTACGAGATGGCCGTGGTGATCCGTCATGGTATGAAGGAGATGTTTGAAGATAACCAGAACGTCTTCTACTACCTGACTATCGAAAACGAGAACTACGAACAGCCGGCGATGCCGAAAGACTCTGAAGACGGCATCATTAAGGGCATGTACAAGTTCGAGTCGGTGGAAACCAAGGGCCGCAAGAAGAGCCCGCGGGTTCAGCTGCTGGGCTCGGGCGCGATCATGAACGAGGTCCGTGCCGCGGCGCAGATGCTGAAGGACGACTGGGGTGTGGCCTCGGATGTCTGGAGTGTCACCAGCTTCAACGAACTGGCCCGTGATGGCCAGCATGTGGAGCGCTGGAACCACCTGCACCCGGATGACAAGCCGCGCAAGGCCTATGTTACGCAGTGCCTGGAAAAGGCTCAGGGCCCTGTGGTGTCGTCTACCGATTACATCAAACTGCACTCTGAGCAGTTGCGGGCATTTATCCCGAAAACCTACATGACCCTGGGCACCGACGGTTTCGGCCGCAGCGATACCCGCGAGAAGCTCCGTAACTTCTTCGAGGTGGATCGTTACTATGTGGCGGTGACTGCACTGGCCGCCCTGGCTAAAGATGGTGAGATCAAACAGGAGCAGGTTCTCGAAGCCATGCGCAAGTACGGAATCGATCGCAACAAACCGAACCCGGTGCTGAGCTAAGGAGACCGCCATGAGTGAACAGGAAATCAAGGTTCCCGATCTCGGCGGCGCTGATGAAGTCGAGATCATCGAAATCATCGTCAGTGAAGGGGATTCGGTAGAGGAAGAAGATCCGATTCTGACCGTGGAATCCGACAAAGCCTCGGTAGAACTGCCGGCCCCCGCCGCCGGCAAGATCACCAAAATCACCGTCAAGGTGGGTGACAAGGTGAAAGAGGGCGACGTGATCGGCATGCTGGCCGCCAGCGGTGATGCTGGGGGCTCGGACGATGCCGCGGATGATAAGTCGGAACAAACCGAGGAAAAATCCGAGGCGCCATCTGAGGCCAGATCGGAAGACGCCAAGCCGGCTCCGAAAAAGAAGAAGTCTGGTGGCTCTCGCACCGAAGTGGTGAAAGTGCCGTCGCTGGATGGCTTTGAAGATGTGCCGGTGATTGAAATCAACGTGGCTGAAGGCGATACGGTTGGTGAGGAAGACCCGCTGGTAACAGTGGAGTCCGACAAGGCCACCATGGAAATTCCATCGCCCTACGCGGGCAAGATCGGCAAGATTCTGGTGAAGGAAGGCGACAAGCTCTCCGAAGGTTCAGACCTCCTGGAAATGACCATCGAAGACGATGGTGACGACGAGGACGAATCGGCAGATTCCGGTGACAGCGCACAGGCAGACAGCCAGGAAAGCAAACCGGAGAAACCCCACGGCAAACAGGAATCCGAGCCTCAGCCGCAGGGCTCTACCTACGAGCCACCGTCACCTGGCACCAAGGTGCACGCCGGTCCGGCCGTGCGTAAACTGGCCCGGGAACTGGGGGCAGACCTCACGCGCGTGAAAGGTTCAGGCCCAAAAGGCCGGATCGTGAAAGACGATGTGCACGCCTACGTGAAGAGCCAGTTGCAGCAGGCCCAGCAGGGCAGTGGCGTAGCCACTGGCTCTGGCATTCCGGGCGTGAAGCTGCCGGACTTCAGCCAGTTCGGTGAGATCGAGCGTGAAGGTATGTCTCGCATGATGGCGGCCACCGCCACCAACATGCAGCGCAGCTGGCTGAACGTGCCTCACGTGACCCAGTTCGACGATGCCGATATCACCGAAATGGAAGACTTCCGCAAGGCCCAGAAAGCAGCCGGCGAAAAGCGTGGCGTGAAGATGACCCCGCTGCCGTTCCTGCTCAAGGCCTGCGCTGCCGCGCTGGCGGAACTGCCTCAGTTCAACGTGTCTCTGGACATGGAACGCAAAGAGGTGGTGCGCAAGAAGTACATCCACATAGGCATTGCCGTCGATACACCCCACGGCCTGATGGTGCCGGTGATCCGGGATGTTGACCAGAAAGGCCTGTGGGAACTGGCGGCCGAAAGCGCCGAGCTGGCCCAGAAGGCGAGGGACAAGCAGCTGAAGCCGGCAGAAATGCAGGGCGCCTGCTTTACCATCACCAGCCTGGGAGGCATTGGTGGCACCGCGTTCACACCCATCGTGAATACGCCGGAAGTGGCGATCCTGGGTGTGTCCAAAGCCTCCATGAAACCGGTGTGGGACGGCAAGGAGTTCCAGCCGCGGCTGATGCTGCCGCTGTCGCTGTCTTACGACCACCGCGCGGTGAACGGAGCGGATGCTGCCCGGTTTACCAACCTGCTGACGCAGTTGCTCGGGGATATTCGGACCCTGCTGCTGTGATGTAACCTTGTTGGTCGCACTGCGACGGCGTCGTTGCAGTGCGACCAGTCTTCCGCTCAGGCCTGGTCAGCTCGGCCAATGTCTGCACGTTATGAGCCACCCACCATCAGTGTCACAACAAACGACTGTGATACGAGGCTCCCATGACTCCCTCAGAACTGCTTTCCAGGCCATTCACGCTGCCGAATGGATCGGTTATCCCCAATCGCTTTGCCAAGTCCGCAATGAGCGAAACGCTGGGAAGCATTGATAATCATCCGACTAAAGAATTGATCACCCTGTACAGAGCCTGGGCAGACGGGGGTGCCGGGCTGTCGATCACTGGCAACGTAATGATTGACCGGAGGCACATCGGGGAGCCCCAAAACGTCGTGGTTGAGGATGAGGCCGATCTGGATCTTCTCAAATCCTGGGCCAGGGCCGGGCAGGGTGGCGGGAAACAGATCTGGATGCAGCTCAATCATCCAGGCAAGCAAAGCCCCAAGATGCTTAATAGAGACCCGGTGTCTCCAAGCGCGATTCCCTTCAAGAAGGACCTGCGGGGGATGTTCGCAACCCCGCGTGCGCTCACGGGGCCGGAGATTGATGACATTATTCGTCGCTTTGCGCAGGCCGCAGCCGTCGCCAAAAAGGCGGGATTTGATGGTGTACAGATTCACGGAGCCCATGGGTATCTGGTTAGCCAGTTTTTGTCTCCCCATCACAATCAGCGCACCGACGAGTGGGGTGGTTCTGCGGCGAATCGGCGGCGCTTTGTACTGTCTGTGTATCGAGAAATCCGCAAGGCTTGTGGTCGGGGATTTAATGTTGGCATCAAACTGAATTCGGCAGATTTTCAGCGCGGGGGCTTCACTGAGGATGAGTCTCTGGCTGTGATCAAGGCGCTTGTGGCAGAGGGCATTGATCTGGTGGAAATCTCAGGAGGAAATTATGAAAACCCCGCCATGGCGAAAGGTGCGGGAAGCGAGGAGGTGAAAGCCAGTACCCTGGCACGGGAGGCCTACTTCCTGGAGTTTGCTGAAAAAGTCCGTGAATTGACGGACGTACCCTTGATGGTCACGGGCGGGTTCCGCACAGAGCGGGGGATGGCGCAGGCCATCGATTCTGGTGCCACGGACCTGGTGGGGCTGGCAAGGCCCTTGGTTGTGGAGCCTGATCTGCCGGTTCGTATTATGGCGGGCGATCCGGTTACCAGTGCGGTCAAGCCTATTAAAACCGGCCTTCGAATGATCGACGATATGGCTCTGATGGAGGTCAGTTGGTACACCCGTCAGATCGGAAGGATTGCCCGTGGCAGGGCTCCAAAACAGCACGACCGGGGCCTGTTATCCCTGATGGAGGTGCTGGCGGTTATGGCTACCCGAGGCGTTCGAACACGGTTACGGGCGGGCAGCTAATCGGAGAGCCGGCTGTCCCCGGGGGCCAGCCGGCCGCCTTTCTGATCAGTTGGCAAAGAACATCCAGTCAAAATAATCGTGCAGATCCTGCATGGCCCAGGCTTCCGCAGGTTGGGTCAGTTCAAACAACAGGTTTTGGTCTTTGGCGAGTTTCATGGCGTTACCTCACGTCGTTGCGATAGGAATGCGAGTTCGCTGTCGCCAGCGTATCCAGGCTTTTGCATTGGCCGTGCCAAATCTTCTGGCAGAAGGTAAGTCTATGAAAATGTTAAGTAAGGAATAATTGGCTTTGAGGCTGGAAGATAAGAGCTGAGCAGGAATGGTGCCGGCGCACCATCCTGGAACGAAAAACCCCGGCCGAAGCCGGGGTAATTCTGAGTTAACTTCTGATAGGAAGGATCAGAAGTTGTACTGTGCTGCGAACATCAGGCGGTTAGCGTCTTCGCTGTCACCACCTTTGGTTTCGGTTTTCCAGTACTGGTATTCAACGCCCATCATCACGCTCTTGACCGGCGTCCACATGTAGTTGGCAATGATGTTGGAGCGGGTTTCTTCGTCTCCATCATTTTCAACATCCAGTTCCACCATACCGTAGGTCAGGTTGACGCTGCGGCCGTTACCCAGGGACAAGCTGGTGCCGATTGAAGCGCCGTAGCCTGAGATGGTTTCAAGGTCTTCGCCGTCGAGGTAGGCATCGGCTGAACCGGACTGGTACAGATAGGCATTGGCGCCGTCTGTATAGTTCAGGGCGCCCTGGATAGACACCATGTCAGAAGCCTTGAATTTGGCAGCCCCAAACATGCCGTAACCCATGGCGGAGTCGTCGGCATCAGCGACTTCATCTTCATAAGCGTTTTGCTTCACCAGGCCTGCTACAGCAAATGACAGAGCGTCCGCGGAGCCCTCATAGCGGGCAGTGACAGCGGGCATGCTGTCTTTTTCTTCCGTAGTGCCATCGATAGATCCTTTTGGATCCTCCAGGGCAACGGACAGTCCGCCCGTGGTGTAACGAAGCTGAGCTGTGCGAAGCTGGTAGCCTGCCCAGCCGGCGCTGCCGTTGAAGTCCAGGGTCGGCGTATTGCCGGTGAAGCTGTTGTAGTTTGACCAGGTTTGACCAGCGAGGATGCCGTTATACTCACCGAAAGCGTGGCGCAGGCGGAAATTGCCTCCACTGGCGAAGTCACCTTCAACGGTAATTCTGAAGTCTTGCGGCAGAGTTGCCTTCACGCCAATACGGCTTTGTGTGGCAGAAGCGTCAAAATGACCTTCATTGTCAGAGCCGTCAACCATTGAGAAATCACCAGCCAGAGTACTGTTGTCACCGGTGATCTTTTCGTTGATATCGTAAGTGGCAGTCAGTCGCGCGTAGCCGTAGATGTCGGCATTCACATCGCCGGCCTGGATTTCAAACGCCTGTGCCTGAGAAGCCAGACCCAGAACTGTCATAGCAGCCGTCGCACGAATTGCCATTCTTAATTTGTTGCTTTGCATTGTTGTTGTCTCCACACGTTTATTGTTGTTGGACCCACAGACAAAGTAGTTACGAATCTATGACAATTCAAACAGAATCGGTGATTATTTAGACGAATGTCTATAGGCCTTCGATTCAGTCATGGTGGCATCCGGAGGAGTACTTTGGTCGTAATGGGCAAGATGACTTTCAAACACGAGATGCTATCTGAACCTACGTTTGCCTTCGTCGATATTGAAACCACCGGCGGCAATGCCCAGCGGGATCGGATCACCGAAATTGGTATCCGCTTCTGGCGTAACGGGGCCGTTGTGGGGGAATGGCAAACGCTCCTGAACCCGGAAGCCCGGATCTCCGGGTTCATCGAACGACTGACGGGTATCTCCAATGCCATGGTGGCGAGTGCCCCTCGTTTTGAGACCGTTGCCGACGAGCTGGAGCGGCACCTGGACGGGTGCATTTTTGTCGCCCACAACGCGCGCTTTGATTACGGTTTTATCAAGAGTGAATTCCGCAGATTGGGGCGTCTGTTCAGTGCCCGGGTGCTTTGCACCGTTCGACTTTCCCGGGCGCTCTATCCGGAGGCCGAACGCCACAACATGGATGCGCTGATCGCCCGGCACGGATTACCCGCTGTTGAGCGCCACCGGGCCATGGGCGATGTCACTGCCATGCTGGCGTTCTTTGAACACACCTTGCTTGAGCATGGCGAAGACACCGTTGGTGCCACCATCAACCGCCTGCTCCAGCGCCCCAGCACACCCTCCAACGTACCCGCGGAAATGCTCGCTGATTTGCCGGCGGGGCCCGGTGTGTACCGGTTTTATGGAGATAACGATGTGCTGCTGTACGTGGGCAAAAGCACCAATATTCGCCAGCGGGTGGCCTCGCATTTTTCCGGTGATCATCAGAGCAGCCGTGGAATCCGGCTGTCCGAAAGCCTGCGCCGGGTGGAGTACACCGAAACTGCCGGAGAGCTGGGTGCCCTGTTGCTGGAACTCAAACAGATAAAGACCCTGAGCCCGCTGTACAACCGTCGCTCACGGGCGGCGAAAAGCCTGGTCAGCATCGCCCTGCACCCGGACAACTCCGGCTACCTGAATGCCGAGTTGGCCAGATCCATCACACCGGACCGGCTGGGAGATTACTTTGGCCTGTTTCGCAGCAAGCGGGACGCGTTAAGTGCGTTGCGGGGCATCGCCAGCAAAAACGACCTGTGCGGCAAACTTCTGGGACTGGAGCCGGCGGGCCCGGGACCATGCTTTCAGCGATCCCTGGGGCGGTGCAAAGGTGCCTGTGAAGGAGCGGAAGACATAACCCGATTCAACCTGCGCATGCAGATTGCCTTTCATAACCTGCGCCTGAAAACCTGGCCCTGGCCCGGCCCAGTCGCCCTGGCCGAAGAAAACCCGGATAACGGACGCACGGACTGGCTGATCATCTGGAACTGGGTCCATTTAGAAACGCTGCGCAGCGACCAGCACACCGAGGCCGATCTGCACGACTATCAGCCCGGGGAAGACCCGGTCACCTTCGATCTGGATTCCTACAAGCTGCTCATCAAAGCGCTTCTGGGAAAGGATCGAAACCATCATCGCATCATCGAGTTACATGCTATAACACAACCGGCTGTTCTTATGCCCTGAGTGGCGTATTATGGGGAGGAATCCATCCACTCAGAGAGAGATCCATGAACAGAGAACCTGTCTCCCGCGAACTTTTTGATGAAGTCATGGTGCCCAACTACGCCCCCGGAACCATTATCCCGGTGCGAGGCGAAGGCTCCCGCGTGTGGGATCAGGAAGGCCGAGAGTTCGTGGATCTGCAGGGCGGTATTGCCGTCACCAGCCTGGGCCACGCCCATCCGGGACTATTGGGTGCGTTACAGGAACAGTCAGAAAAAATCTGGCACCTGTCGAACGTCATGACCAACGAGCCCGCCCTGCGGCTGGCCAAAACCCTGTGCGACCTCACCTTCGCCGAGCGGGTGTTCTTTGCAAACTCCGGCGCTGAAGCCAACGAAGCTGCCTTCAAACTGGCCCGTCGCTACGCCTGGGAACACTACGGTCCGGAAAAACACGAGATTATTTCGTTCAAGAACTCGTTCCACGGCCGCACCCTGTTCACCGTCAGCGTGGGTGGCCAGCCCAAATACCTGGAAGGCTTTGAACCGGCCCCCGGCGGCATCCACCACGCCGAGTTCAATAACCTGGACTCAGTGAAAGCGCTGATCTCCAAAGAGAAAACCTGCGCTGTCGTGGTCGAGCCCGTCCAGGGCGAAGGCGGCGTCATGCCGGCAGATCCCGAATTCCTGCAAGGGCTGCGAGACCTCTGCAACGAACACAACGCCCTGCTGGTCTTCGACGAAGTCCAAAGCGGCGTAGGCCGCACCGGCTACCTGTACGCCTACGAAATGTACGACGTAACGCCAGACATCCTCTCCAGCGCCAAAGGCCTGGGCGGCGGCTTCCCCGTTGCCGCCATGCTCACTACCGCCAAAGTCGCGGCCAGCCTGGGCGTAGGCACCCACGGCAGCACCTACGGCGGCAACGCGTTGGCTTGCGCCGTGGCCCAGAAAGTCATCGACACCGTCAGCCAGCCGGAAATCCTCAAGGGCGTCAAAGCCCGCTCCGAGAAATTGCGCAAAGGCATGATGGACATCGGTGAACGCTACGGCGTGTTCTCCGAAGTTCGCGGTGCTGGTCTACTCTTGGGTTGTGTGCTGACCGAACAGTGGCAGGGCAAGGCCAAAGACTTCCTGAACGCCGGCCTGGATGAGGGCGTGATGGTCCTGGTAGCCGGAGCCAATGTGGTGCGGCTGGCGCCTTCGCTGATCATTCCGGAAACGGACATTGAGGAAGCATTAGAGCGTTTCGAAGCGGCAGTAAAAAAGCTGACGGCTAAGTAACATCTAGCCCTTGGGGCTGGGGTCGCCCTCCGGAAATGTCGGAGGCCATGGATGGCCGGAGAGAAGCGCACAAGGATGTGCTCGTAGCGGTTTCCGGAGGGCGACCCCCGTTCCAGGGGCGGGCGAGCTGGCTCCATCGCTCGCACCCGTCCGATAAAGGAGCGCATCATGTGGCGAGTCAGACCAGCCAAACTGGATGACCTGCAACAAATCCTGGACATAGCCGGCGCCCAAACCGCCAG
>Ga0207830_100046_pt1 | contig 132647 bp, 119 predicted proteins | sample TtanPargueraPR_6_FD_187740 | JGI IMG/M metagenome (GOLD analysis project Ga0207830, IMG submission 187740) | Aerobic enrichment media microbial communities from Bioluminiscent Bay, La Parguera, Puerto Rico - Tt and E2 (3) (SPAdes) | ecosystem: Environmental > Aquatic > Marine > Unclassified ...
CAGGCGCTGGTTCTGATTTATGGCGAGTTATACCTGTCGAGGTTACGATCCCGCGTCACGTTATTCTGTTTGGGGGTGGCATTCGCTCTACTTGCCAACTGGATCCGGGTGTTCGTCATCATCTACATGGGGTATGAAACGAACATGCAGTCCGGCCTGATCGAGGATCATGAAAACTTTGGCTGGTGGGTGTTTGCGGGCACGCTTGTTCCCCTCTATTTTCTGGCTCGTCAGCTTGAGAAACGGGATGACCAGGTTGATGCCAGCCAGGACAATGACGAGAAGCAATATCACGCTAAACCCGCAGGTAAAGCTACCGTTGCTGTAACGGTTGTCGCGCTGTTGGGGCTGGTTACCTGGGTTGCTTTGCCGGACAAGCGAGGCAACATTGCTTCTGAACCCGAAGGGTACGCCATTGATTTAAGTGAAAGGTATTCCCCGGTGTTCGGATCTGCACTGGAGGGGTGGCGCCCCAACGTTCTCAATCCAGACAGGGTGTATGCGCAGACCCTGTTCGACCGTTTGCAGGCCCGCGCAGGGCAAGGTTTGGGCACAACCTACTATCTCGGCGCGTTTACCTATGACTATCAGAGGCATCGTGCGGAACTCATCCAGTACAGTAACCGCCTTTATGACCGTGAATTCTGGATTCCGGAAGGCTTCTTTGATGTTGAAAACAGCCTGAATATCCCGGTGCAGGGAGTCACCCTGAAACATCGTGTTTCCGGACAACGTGTGCATCTGGGATATAGCTACTTTGTTCAGGGGCAGTGGGAAACCGATCAGTGGCGCGCGAAGCTTGCTCAGGTGGGCGGGTTCTTCAGTGGCCGTGATGATGCCTCTTTACTCATCTCCGCAGTGGCGTGTGATGGCTGTGAGGTGACCGCAACGCTCGCTGAGTTTATCGAGTCTACTTTTCCGGTGATTCTTGAGCAGATTGATCAAGAGGTGGTGCGATCAGATCGTTGAGTTGGCTCTCTAAACGGGACAGAAACTGTTCGTGATTGGTTGAATACCATTCGATTGCCAGCCTGGACATGTGGGCCAGCGTGGCCGGTGGCTGGTCTATCGCAGCTTGAATGCTCCGCTCCAGAGATTGCTCTGAGACAAGGTAACGGGTGCCCAGGCGAAACGTCAGGTTTCTTTCCACGTGTGCCAGAAAGCCTCTGTCCTTCCCAACCAGCTCGTTCATGGGCGGTGCATCGGTTGTTATTGTAATACAGCCGTAAGCCATGGCCTCTGCCAGTACCTGGCCATAACCCTCCACTTCTGAAGGTAGTACCGCGAAACCGGCCTGGGCCCAGAGTGTGTTCAGTTCATTGTTCGTGAGGTTCTTCTCTACCCTGATATTGGCGGCGGGGGTGGTGTCCAGATGCTGGGAGACAACGACCAGTTCTGGCCATTCTGGATGCCTCTCCCAACATGCCATAACACGTTGCGTGCCCTTGAACTGACTGTTGCCAGCTACATGCAACGCCAAACGGTAGTCTTTCCTTTCTGAGCTGGTCCGGGCGCTAACTTCACCACCGGTAAACCCCAGGTAGTGGGTGTCTGCATGTAAGGCGGAAAAAATCGATACCGCGTGGTGTGTTTTGCAGAGTATACGGTTGGTAAAGCTGAGGTAGGGACCTCTCGATTCAATGAACCATTCCTGGTTAGGGATGAGCCAGTGGTGTCGGCCAGCAGCCAATTGAGATATCCAGACATTCTCGAGGTGAATGACGAGATCCGCCTGTTTAACCGGACGTAGCAGCCTGAGTAAGCCGATCTGACTGCGATAGAAGAGTTTGCTGAGAAATCCGGGGCAAAATCGTTTTAATGCCTTGAATCGATAAGCTGAAAGGCGGGAACGCCATACGGGAGTAAGGGGCAGTTGAACCTGCCTGGTCTGGTGCCCAAGCCGCTGCAGGGCTGCTTCCAGTATCCTGGCATCTTTTTGCAGCCCTCTGCCGCTATTGGCATAAACAATCAGTACATCCATGAACCTGACCTGAAATGAAAAAGCCCTGCAAGTGCAGGGCTTTTAAAGCGTAGCATAGAACTCGATGTCAGGCTTTTTTACGGCCTTTCATCCGGACTGCAATGCCAGCGAGACCAAGGCCAAGCAGTGCCAGCGTGCCAGGCTCGGGAACCTTGGTGGCACGAACTGCGATCACCATATCGTCATGGTTGTCATCGCCAACATAGCCATCGTCCAGGCTGATTACAAAGTAATCTTCTTCAACATAGAAAAGGTTGAAGTTGGTGCTGGAGTTCGGATTGGCAATGTTGTTGAACTGACTGCCGTTGGCGCCATCGTTGTTGATGGTAACACCGCTGCCGTTGACGAACTTGAAGTTCAGCAGGGCGTCAAGGCCACCGTAGAATACAGCACTGTATTGGTCATCTACGGAACTATTGGTATCGAATACCAGCGTGTTACCCCAGTAGAACTGGTTGTTGTCTGAAGCTTCCTTACCCAGGTAGGTGAAGGTCAGCTTGAACGGATCGGAGCTGGTGGATTTCAGGTTGTGGCCGAACAGTACGGTATCACCCACGTTGTACAGAGGTGCATCCGCTGTCCAGGTACCACCTACGCGAGTGGCGTAATCGTTGTCTCCCGGAACACTTTGCTCAGCTACAGCGCCAGGTGCGTTTGCATTGGCAACAGAATCGATATAGGCAGCCTGAGCTACTCCCGCAAAACCGACGGCTGCAGCCATTGCCAAGCCTTGAGTCAATTTTTTCATTTGAGTCACTCCTCCAGTGAGTGGTCTTTGCGTTACGTCATACTCTAATAAGCAGGCTTCGTGCCAGATTTTAAGTCATTGAATATTAATGAACTTTTCTGGTCGCTGCTGTTTGGTTGTAAAATAACTCGACAACCAGAATGCTCACTTAGTTAACCTGATGCTCTACCGGATCAGACGGTTCACTACTCAATCCATTGATATCAATTACCTGAATCGTAAAGTACCAGGTGCCGGGCGCCAGGCCGGTAACCGTGGTTGAGGTTGTGCCTGCCGGCACCTCCAGAGTTTGAGTCAGGTTTGCAGCATCCTGTCCGTAGTTGATCCGGTAACGGTCAATTTCGCTCAGCGAAATGCTGCTGCCGTCTACCCTGGTGCCGGGAGGCGTCCACGACAGTGTCACACTGCCGCTGGCATCGCCGGTACCACCGGGCTGGCTGGTGACCGGTGATTCTGGCTCCGATACGGTTTCGAGCGTGTACGGGTGCAGGCCCGATTGATAAGCCTCAAGAACCGTCACGCCGCTATCGTTAAGCACCCGGCTGGCTGATGGTTGCATCAGGGGGAGTCCGTAGCGAAGTTTGTAAAGATCGTCGATGCCGTCGTTCAAGGTGCTTTCGGCGAACTCGCTGTCCAATGCCAGATGCTGGACGGTGTTGGTCGTGGATATGGCATCTCCAGTGGCGGCGTCGGTAATCGCCAGTTGTGCTGTGGCACCCCAGCCGAACTCAAAGTACTCCATGGTGATGGCAACGGGGGTCCCCGCTTCGAGACTCGCTGTGGCGTTGTAGCTGGTGGGGGATTGGTTCTTCCACTGATCAATGACGGTAGACCCGTTGAGGAAAAGCCGAACACCATCATCCGTGGTGGTGGTGAAGGTGTAGTCCCGGGTCCCTTCATTGTGAGGGGGGGTAAACCATCCTTGCCAACGCACGCTGAACCGGTCTCTTGGAAGCTCCGCTGACGGGCTTCCACTATTCCAGTTGAAGTTGACGGTCGCATCCCGCTGACTGTAAACGAAGCTGTCAAACTCGGTGCCTGTGAAGTACTGGCCGACGAATCCGGTTGCATACACTTCCTGGGGGGCAGGGAAGTCGCTGGCATCGGTGGGATTGGTGCCGGCCTGGTACTCTTGCAGGATGGTGTAGCCATCACCGTCAAGATCTACATTGGCATCGCCCGGGTTGGTGGGGTCCGTGCCATAGGCGTATTCGTACCCATCCGGAATCCCGTCGTTATCAGTATCTTCGGTTCCGGGATTGGTCCTGGCCCAGAACTCATCCATGGCGGTAAGCAGATCATTGTCGGTATCGGATTTTGCATCGGCCGCATTGGATGGATCCAGCCCGTACACAATCTCCCAGTTGTCGTACAGATCATCACTGTCCGCATCAAGTGGGGGGTACTGGCTGTTGAATGAGAGACCCTGTTCAGCGTCAAAGTAACCGATTCGATAACCTAGATGGTAAGCATCTTCGGTTGTCATCTCGGGGGCCGAGTCAGGGGCTTTCTGGGCGTAGCTATGGAGCGCGCTGCCGCTGATCACTTGCTGAGAGATGCCGGGGCCGGACCAGGCAACGGTAAAGTGGTCGTCCCATCCACCTTCCTTGTGCCTGAATTCAAAGTAATATTTTTTGCCGGCCTCCAGATATTGTACGCCGGAGGTTTGTGAGGCGTAGCGGGTGAAATTATCGAGGGGCGTGGACATGGTGGAGGCGATCTGAACCGCACCGTCTGGGTTCTGGGAGTCAGATAACCACAGTTGTGTCTGATCGTCGCCGCTGATGTAAAAGGTGTATTCGCCCGTTTCGGGAGGCTCGATAAAGCCCCGGATCAGTGTGCCGTAATTATTGGCTCGGCTGGTGGCTTGGCGCAGTTGGGTGAGTTCAGTGATTTCATCGGGCGAATCCGGATATTTCTCTGCGTCCAGCATGCCCTGAACGTAGTTCCCGGAGATACCGTCAAAATACCAGACATCGACCTTTCCCTGTTCGCTCGTCTCTGGTATCGCGGCTGTCGGTGGCAAATCCTCAATATCCCTGAACTGCCAGTTCTGACAGCCGCTGAGCAGAACCACCACGGTGCCTACGCTCAACACTTTGATAGCAGCCATAACCCACCTTCCTTGCTATTGGAAACAATATGTAAAGTATTGTTGCAGTGTGTCAGGGCTGCCACCGGCGGCTAGGAACGTTTCGTTATGTCCTCTCTTTGGTTATAGCGCGAGTAATGATTAGCCGTTGTTGCCTGTGCTGAACTTGTCCATGATCTGCTGGGCCGCATCCGTGCGGCCGGTGGCTCGATAAGCTTCGGCCAGATGCATGGCAATTTCCTGGGAATCCGGTGCCAGGGAATGGGCTCTTTCCAGTACCGCCAGGCTTTGCTCGTGTTCACCAGCCTCGAACAGGATCCAGCCGTAGGTATCTGCAATCGCAGCATTTTCGGGCACTAGTTCGTAGGCGCGTTTGGCCAGTGATGCCGCTTCGCTGTTGCCGGCCTCGTAATACAGCCAGGCGAGATTATTCAGCGCCAGGGCGTTGTCCGGGGTCAGTTGCAGAACCTGCTGGTAGTGCTCAATGGCCGCATCCGTCTGGCCTGCTTGCTGGGTTTGAAGCGCCAGTGTAAGCAGAATTGACGAATTGTTCGGGAATTGTTTGTTGGCTTCCTGCAGTGCTTCTATCGAATTCTGAGATCGGCCGGCGTTAGAGAGTGCGCGAGCATGGGCGATGGCCAGTTCCGCCGTTTGTCGCTTGGCCAGCGCCAGTTGATAAAGCTCAGCAGCTTGCTGATGTTCGCCCTGGTTCTCGTAATAGCTGGCTTCTACCTGGTAGGGCGCGGGGGAGTCCGGGTGATGCTGCTTGGCATCCTGCAGCGCGCTGCGCGCGGCGGTTGCGTTGCCATTGCTGAATTCGATGGCAGCCACTTTTAGGGCGATGGCCTCGTTCTCAGGGAAGAGCGCTCGTCCGCGGCTCAGGATCTCCAGAGCGCGCTCGCTGTTGTCGCGCTGTGCCATTTGAGTGGCAATGCCTTCATATACCGCAGCGACCAGCGGTTCAGCCGGTGAGGGCTGGTCTTCCCGCTCTCTTTCCATCAACCGGGCGGTCAGTTCATCGGCTCGCAACGTATCGTTGCTGATCAGCGCGGATTCCAGAAGAATCAGCCGCGGTCCGTTTGCCTCAGGATGTTTGCTGCTGATTTCCTGCATCAGCCCGGTCAGTTGATCGCGCTTCATCACACCGGCAAGGGCCTGAATGGCGGGCAGGTTGTTCGGGTTGGTTTCGACCGCCTGGCGGTACCAGGCAATCGCCTGCTCCGTGTTCTGCTGTTCGCGGGCAAGGTTGCCCAGAGCTACCAGAGGAGCTGCTTCTTCCGGGTGTTGCTTATGCGCCCGCTCAAAGTAGCTGGCAGCCTGTTGAGTGTTGTTCAGGCTGCTGGCCAGGTTTCCGCGGGCAATCAGGGCAGCCATGCTGTCCGGATTGGCTTTAAGCCAGGTGTCCAGAGTTTCTGTTGCCGCCTGCGAATTGCCAGACAACGCCTGGGCCTGGGATGTCAGGATTGTGGCCTGCAGGGCCTCCGTGGCATCCGACGGAATCTGACTGGCCTGTTTGATGGCATTGGCGAAATCTCGGGTTTGAGTGAGATAAGCCGCATAGCGCAAACGCAGGTTGTGGTTCTCCGGTGCCAGTTCCAGCGACTTCTCCAGGAGCTGGCGGCCACTCTGGTCATCGCCAGAAGCCAGGCTTGCAATGCCTACCAGTGCAAGTGTTTGTGGATCGGCGTCGCTGCCCTCCAGGTCTTCCAGCAGTGATTTTGCGCCAGCCGGGTCGCGCATGGATATGCGGGTGGCGGCCAGGAGTTTGCGTACTTCATCGGCGTTTTCCATATCGGCCAGCGGTGCAAGCAGTTTCTCCGCTTCCTCGGGGCGGCCTTGCCGATAACGTATTACGCCCAGCATCAATGCGCTTTGTTGATGGTTGGGAACCTGGTTAAGGACTTCCTGCAAATACCTGGCGGCGGTATTCAGGTCGCCATCATTATAGGCTGAGGCCGCGGCTTCCAGGTTGCTTTTGATCGTACCCGGACCGGACTTGGCAAGGATTTCCTCATAGACAAATGCCTCCGCCGATTTGCCCTGCTCACGCAAAACGGTGATCAGGGCCGAAATGGTCTGGTATTTCCGGAAGGTCATAACGTCGAACTGGCCGATGGTCTCCAGTGCGCGTATGTACGCCTGTTCTGCTTCGGCCCATTGTTGTTGGGCATGGGCGAATTGCGCTCTCCAGAGCCAGACGTCCTCGTGTTCAGCGTCAATTTCTATGGCTTTCTCAAGGCGTTCCTTTGCAGTGTCGAAGTCGCCCTTGGCCGTGGCAACCCGGGACAGGCCGACCATGGCAACAACGTTATTGCTGTGTTTGTCGAACGCGCTCTGGTAGGCCTCTTCGGCTTTGTCAAAGTCGCCGCTGGTCAACCAGGCGCGACCTTTCAGGTTGTCTGCCTGCAACTGTTGATCCGGAGAGGGCGATGAAATCTGGTCCAGAGATTCCAGGGCTTCCTGGTGTTTACCCTGGAGAATACGGGCTTCAGCCCGGATCAACGCAGCCTGGTTGCGTTCCGATTGGCCCAGCTCCTCAATGTTCGTCTTCTCAAGGAGCTTGTCCAGTTGCCGTTCAGCGTTCGCCGCATCACCGGCAGTTAGCAGGTTGTGGATGATGACAAAGTAGGGGGCGGCGCGATTCGGCTGGAGATCGATGGCGCTTCGGGCCTCGATGGTGCTTGCTTTCAGCTCACCCTGGCGCTGGAAAAACCGTGCCTGGTCTACATGGCTGATGTACTGAATGTCTTCCTGAGACATGTCCGGTTCGCTGTTGCACCCCGTCACGGCCAAAGCGATGGCAGCGGATAGCAGTGATGCACGCGCAATAGTTCTTATCTTCATGCCCTGGTCCTTCCTTCGTCGGGTCTTGTTCTGTTCCAGCATTGGGTGTCTCAGGCCTCGTTCGGGGCGGTGTTGGTCTCAATCCGGTACTTGTCGGTCAGGTTGTATAGCGTCGGGCGGGTAACGCCCAGAAGGCGCGATGCCTGAGCCATGTTGAAATTACTGGTGGTGAGGGCCTGAATAATCGCCTTTCGTTCTGCCGCTTCACGTACCTGGCGCAGGTTGAGCTGAAAGTCGGTGTCGCAGCCTTCGAGCGGCAGAACCAGGTCCTCGGCGGTGATGCGCTTGCCATCGGCCATGATGATCGCCCGCTTCACCTTGTTGATCATTTCACGCACATTGCCTGGCCAGCTGTAGGCATTGATGGCCTGAACGGCATCGTCCGAAAACGTGAGGTTAGGGCGGTCCATCTGTTTGCCCAGGGTTTTCAACAGGGACTGCGCGATCACCAGTGGGTCACCATCTCGTTCACGCAGGGCAGGTACATCCAGTGTGATTTCGCTGATCCGGTAATAGAGGTCTTCCCGGAAATCCCCTTGGGCAATCAGGTCCTGAACATTTCGGTGTGTGGCGCACACTACCCGGACATCAACGGGAATCGGTTTTACCGAACCTACCCGGTCGATGACCCGTTCCTGCAGGAAACGAAGCAGTTTAGCCTGCAGTGCCATCGGCATATCCCCAATCTCGTCGAGAAACAGGGTGCCGCCATTGGCGCTCTCAATCTTGCCTTTCTTGGACTGGGTTGCGCCGGTAAAGGAGCCTTTCTCGAACCCGAACAGTTCGCTTTCCAGCAGGTTTTCCGGAATGGCGGCGCAGTTGATGGCCGCAAAGGGTTTGTCGGCGCGATGGCTCAGGTCGTGCAGGGCCCGGGCCAGGAGTTCCTTGCCGGTACCGGTTTCGCCGGTAATCAGGGTGGTGACATCGGTAGGCGCAACCTTTTCAACCGTGCGGCAAATCACCAGCATTTCGGGGCTGGCGGCAACAATGCCTTTGATGTTGGTGCCATTGCCTTGCGAGGATAGTTCGCGGTTTTCTTTTTCCAGTTCCGCGAGGCGGAATGCCCGATTAACCACAAACGTGAGGATGTCGGCATCCAGCGGCTTCTGGTAGAAGTCGCAGGCTCCCATGCCTATGGCTTTGACGGCGTTTTCCTTGTCTTCCCTGCCAGTCACCACGATCACTTTGGTCATGGGTGCCAGGCGCAGGATATCTTCCAGCAAGGCGAAACCTTCAGTGGCGCCGCCGGGGTCGGGTGGCAAGCCAAGATCAAGCGTCACCACTTCAGGCTCGAGACGCCGAAGTGCCGTTAACGCTGATTCTCGATCAGCGGCCACCGAGACCTCAATGTCTTCACTGAAGCACCATCGCATCTGGCTCTGGAGGCCAGGATCATCCTCGACTATCAATAACTGCTTCACAACAACAACCAGTCCTTTGTTCCGTGTTCATATCGGATAGACGCCCATGAGGCGAACGCGATTCCATGACTCTGATTCTTAACTGAACATTGACACTTTGCAATGCTCGCTTAATAAAATAGTCGTCTCCGTCGGTTAATTGACGGCTTGCCTGTCCTCGTGCAAACCGGAATCTGTCGGTTCCGGTTTGCTGCCGGTTTCTTCGTCGGTCGCCGCAGTGGCCAGCGGAATACGCACCGAAAAGCAAGAGCCCAGTCCGGGCTCGCTGGTTACGTCAATCGAACCTCCGAGTTCCTGTATATATTCCCGGGCCTGGTAGGCCCCAATACCCATTCCGGTAAGCCCTTTGGTGCTTTCAAAGGGTTTGAAAAGCCTGGTGCGGATAAACTCTTCCGTCATGCCGCTGCCGGTATCCTGGATAAACAGCACCACGTTGCCTTTGGCCGTTTTCAGGTTCAGTGTGATTTCCCCGGTTGGAGCCGTGGCGTCCTGGGCGTTGCTAATCAGGTGGCCCAGCACGCTGCGCAGCTGTTCCTTGTCGGCACACACCTGGATGGCGGGTGGCGCGCCCTGCAGCCAGGGCGCCGGGCTGCGGCGGCTATTGTCTTCAATCAGCTCGCGGACCAGTTGGGTCAGGTCTATGGGAGCGCGTTGCTCGTCCGCCCCCGAGGATGGTTTGCGGATATGATCCACGAGGTTCGACATTTTACGGACCGCATGATCGGTGGTGGCAATCATGTCGTCGATAAAGGCCGGGTTGTTGCGATGCTTGGGCGCATTCTTGACCAGTAGAGACAATTGGGCGATCAGTGTTTTCAGGTCATGCACCATGAACGCGCTGGCCTTGCTGACGGCTTCAAACTGCATGGCCCGTGAGAGTCGGTTCTGGGCATCGTTCTGGGCGATGAGGTTACAGGTCTGGCGGGCCACCACCTTGATCAGGTCGAAGTTCTCCCAGTTAAGCTCCACCCTGGCGTAGGGCGCGCCGACCATGGCAATGCCATAGAGTTCGTTATCGAGATACAGAGGGATGACCAGCCAGGCTTCCGGCGTCTTGGTGATGGAGTCCGGTATTTCCAGCAGGTTGTAGCTCACCGGGTCTTCCCGGTATTCGTTCAGATCAATGATCCACTCGCGATCTTTAAAGAACTTCACCATGTCCGAGTCTTCGTCAATGATGGTGTACTTGGGAGTCGCGATATTGACGCTTGCTTTCAGGTGGAAATCTTTCTGCTCGCCTTTTATCCAGAGCGCGCCAGCATTGCTTTCCACCAGTCCGGCCAGAATGCGAACTACTCGCTCGGGCAGGGGTGGTTCGTTGCTCAGGTTGGCAAGTTCCTTGGTGAGCTTGAGCCATTCATCTCGATAGTCGTACTTGTAGTCGAAGAAGTTCTGGCTGATGAAGACCATCAGGCGGCTGCGAATACGCCGCGACAGCAGGAGTGTGACCAGAAACGCCAGAGAAACGGTGATGAACAGAACCTGAAGGGCTTCACCCCACTCACCCCCAAGGGCGCGCACGTAGTAACCGCCGATGGCCAGCAGTAACAGGTATCCGCCCGCGAAGATAAGTGTGCCAGCGTGAAATACTGCCGAACGGGACAGCTGGAAGTCCACAGGTTGTTTGCGTGTGTTCACCACATTAATGGCAAACAGGGGCATGAGTGCGGCGTTCACAAAACCGCGCGCATTCCAGAACGAATCCGCGACTTGCCCGAACAGCAGTGCATCAGCATACATGAAGAAATCAAAGGCGAAGATGGTGGCAACGCCAATGCACAGGTACTTCATACTGGAGCGGCCGAAGATAGTAGAGTTTCGCCAGATCTGCTCGACCAGTGACAGGCCCAGAAGTGACAGGGCGATCTGGCCAATCACCTTGGTTTTACCGCTGACCAGATCGATGTGGAGGGCGAACTCCAGTGTACCAAGGGCCAGTAAGGTGATAATCAGTATCGCCGTCGCAGCACCCAATACCTTCTTTATTTGACTGGTGAACCGGCCTTGGCGAAAGCCGTCGCGAAGCATGGCGAACAGCAGGAGTAACCAGGCTGTGTCTCTGAGGAGTTCCAGAAGGTAGCGGGTGAAGAATCCGGGCGATCCCCAGAGGCTCTGGGTGACCAGAACGGAGGCCCACAGGGCGGTAACGATGGCGGCAAGGAACAGGGCACGATCAATGTCGCGGCGAAGATAACGGGTAGCCACAAGAACGGCCAGCACCGCAAAGACAGCGGCTGCCGCACCGTGACTGATCACGCTGAGATCCCTGAACATTAGCTCTTTCCTTGAACACCGGGAGTCCCGGGCCTGCCGGTGCCCGGATACTGTATTTAATATGTACAGGGTAGCGCCGAAAAGGGCCGTTCGTCTATTTGAATACTCAAATTACCGATGAGTTTCACACCGGTTTTTTGTTATCGCGATAATAACGGAATATCTCTTTCAATGGCCGTTTGGGCTCAAAACCGAATTCCCGGGCGAAGGCGCGACCGTCAATCACCACCGGATATTTGAAGAATGCCATCAGGTACGGAGGGAAGCTGCGCAGGTTCAGAACCCGGGCAATGGCCTTCGGCACGCTTGGTGGAATGGAGGGAATGGGTATGGTTTTGCAACCGCAGAGCTTCAGGGCGTGCTGGTAGGCTACCCAGTCTTGCGGCGCGACATTGAACACGCCTTTTACGGGCTTTGCCCAGGCGGCGACAATGGCGTCAGCCATATCGTCGATATGGATGAACTGCATCATCGGCGAAAAGCCAGCCAATACGGGTGCCCGCTCACTGCTGAGCAGGGTGCTCATGGTATTGCGAACACCGGGGCCCACGATGTTGCAGGGCCGAAGAATAGTGATATTGAGTTTCGGGTAGCGCCAAAGATAGATGTTGGCAAGGTTCTCAAGCTCCACTGAATCCACCAGATCTGCGCTCAGGCCCGCGCTTTTGAGGGGGGCGGCCTCGTCAATCAGCGCCGGGTTATAGGCCACGGCACCATAGACGTGGTAGGTGGAGAGCACAATCACCCGGCGTATGCCGTATTTATGGGAGAGGTCCAGTAGCTTCTGGGTGCCCAGCACATTGGCATTATAGCGGCGCATGCGGGTCAGTTGGCTGGAGAGGATGCGGCCGAGATGAATCACGCCATCAAACTCGTAGCGTCGGAACAGGTCTTCGAAGACCCGCTTGTTAAAGTCGATGCAGTAGCTGGGGATGTCGTCTCCCAGGTAAACCTGTTCCCGGAAATCGACGGCCACCAGATCACAGCTCTCTCGCAGGCGGCGGATCACTTGCTGGGCCAGCGCACCGGCAGCACCAGTGATCAGAATGCGGGGTCTTTGGTGCTTGCTCATCAGAACAGCCTTTTCCTTTCGCTCAGTCCCTTGTCAATCAGGCGGCTGATCTCGGCTTTCACAGCCTCTACCCGTTCGGTGACCTGTTCTTCAGGGATTTCGGTATCATCAAAATACATGGGTTCCCCGAAATTCAGGTGTACCTTGGCGGGGAGCACCACGGGCAGGGCGACAGGAACGTAGGGTACGCCCAGGGCATTGGCCAGTGGCTTGATGTTGGCAATGGCCGGGATGGTCTCTTCGCAGCCCACTACGCCCACAGGCACAATGGGCGCCTTGTACTTCATGGCCAGATGCATAAAACCGTTGCCGAAACGTTTCAGTTGATACCTGTCCCGGTAGAGTTTGCCGGAGCCTCTCACGCCTTCCGGAAACACAATCACTGCTTCATTGTTGGCGAGCATCTTCGCGCAGTTAACCGGGTCTCCGAGCACGGCGCCGATTTCGTTCAGGAGGTTGCCAAGCCACGGCACCGTCGGAAAGAAACGCTCGATCATGGCGCGGGGAATTCGAGGATTTTTTTCCCGTGAGGCGAGGGCGTAACCAATGAGCAGGCCGTCGATGGGTAACTGGCCGGAGTGGTTCGCAATAATCAGCACCGGGCCCTCTGCCGGCACGTTGTCAACGCCGGAGGCGCTGACCCGAAAGTATTTCTCGTAGATTTGTCGGGCAACGGAAAAACCGTATTTCACCGCTTCGTTGTTATAACCCCAGGGATCGTAGCCCAGTGTGCCGATGGGTTTGCGAATGCGGTTTACCTGTTCGTCCAGTTCCGCTGGTATCAGTTTCGATCTCAGATACGATGCCAGGCCCATGCCCGCTCCCTGTGTCAAAGAAGTTGCCGCTCAGGCGCGGCCGATGAATACGCCCAGTGTGTGGCTCTGGCCTTCATTTAATACCCGATAATCCGATGCTGCATTGGCTGTTTCGACGCACAGCATTTTCTGCCAGGCAGAGTCTGGAAAATCAGAAAGACGCTGCGCTTTTCCCGGGCCCGGGTTCCAGACCACGGTTGAATCGCTACCCACAGACGTAAGCTTTCGCTTGCCGGAAGGTGATACTACGGTCAGTGCTTCGCCGGTTTCGTATATCCGGTCCACTTCACCTTCGAAATACACTGGCCCTTCCTGTGAGACGTAGTCCCAGTCTTTCAGCGTGTCGATGTACTGGCTGTTTCCCAGGCCCAGCACGCGGGTTCGCTGAATGTCGTCCGTGGGCAGGTAAGTGTGAAGGGCCTGGCTGAACGCCAGCGGCGCTTTCGAAAGATTGGTGGTTGTCAGGGCGATCTGGCAACCGCGAATGGAAAAACTGAAGGTGATCAGGGCCAGGGCGTGGCCGTCCCAGTGTTCCTGGAAATCGTCGTTGGCGCTGAGGGACAGGCTGATTTCTACCTCATGGGCGCTTTCCTGAACATCTTCCAGGCGCCATAAAGCGGTGCGGGCAAAGCCGTGGGCTGAGGATGACGCTATGCGCTTGCGGATTTCCGGCGGGTTCCGGAGTGGGTCTCCAAACCAGGGCCAGCACACGGGAATGCCACCGCGAATTGCCCGGCCAGGTTGAAAACGGGCGAGTTCACTGAGCCAGAGCCAGTTGCGTTCATCCTTTGGCGCGAAATGAGTGAGGTGTGCCCCCTGTAGAAACAACGTGGCCTGGAACAACGGGTGATGAACTTCAAGTGCCTCCAGTTGCCCGATGGTACTCCAGCGGGTAAATGACCAGTTGCCCGGGCCTCCGGTTGCTGGCGGCTTGCTACTGCTGTCCGACATATTCAGAAACTGCTTCCTTTAGGTAAAACTCCGTAGCTTCAGAGTAATTTAAAACCGTGCGCGCGGCGAGTTTCCGAATACAATACGTCAAAATTCTGAGGGTCTGAACATGGAATCAGAAAATCCGGTAGCGTCGGTCTTGCCGATGCCGGAGCCGCTTCTCGAGCAGTCCGCGGGCCAGTTGGACAAGGTGGCTGGAGACATTATCGGGGCAGCTGGCCGCTGTGATTCTTTGTTGGTCTCCGATGGCTGGTTGGACGAACTTGCCGATAGCCTGAGCGAGAAAGCCTGGATTGAGCTGGATCTGCTCGGTCATTTGCCCGTTGGCCTGATCGCTGCGCTTCGAAACGAGGTAGAGATACTGGACCGTACCGAAGCCATGGGGCGAGCAGGGATTGGGCGCGGTGCCGATCTGACCCGTGATCGCAGCGTCCGCCGGGATAAAATCGCCTGGCTTGATGGCTATACCGCCGCCCAGTCGGAGCTGTTCCGGTTCTTTGATGCCCTGCGGGTTGGTCTGAACCAGCGCCTGTTTCTTGGGCTGAAGCGCTATGAAGCGCATTATGCCACCTACCAGCCTGGCGATTTCTACAAGCGCCACCTGGACAGTTTCCGGGGCAGGGCATCCCGTGTGGTCAGCCTGGTGCTCTATCTGAATGAAGGATGGCAGCTGCAAGACGGGGGAGAGTTGCGGGTGTTCAGCCCCGACAACGAAGATCAGATGGTTGGTCTGGTGCGGCCGGAAGCAGGGCGTGCGGCTCTGTTTTTGAGTGAGGATGTGCCCCACGAGGTATTGCCCGCCAATCGCACCCGGTACAGCATTGCCTGTTGGTTCCGGCAGGACGAAGTCCCTTTGCCGTTGTAGTCCTTATACCCTTCTGTTAATATGCGCGCCGCTTTCGAGGGAAATGCCCCGAAACGCCGTTATGGTGGCCCCATTGGTGCCTCCGCAACATGAAACCGTGAACCCGGTCAGGCCCGGAAGGGAGCAGCCGAAGCGGTGGATGTGTGTGCCGGGGGATCGCTGGTGGGGTCACCCCCATATCCAGCCTCTTGTTTTGCCTGTTTCCTCTCCCGTTTGTCGCGCAAGCGCATGCTTCTTCTGATTGCCTGTCCATGCTAGAGTTGTTCCCATTTTTCAGAGCAGTTGATGGATCATGAGCTATCAGGTTTTAGCCCGGAAATGGCGCCCCCGTACTTTTGAAGACATGGTGGGGCAGGAACATGTGTTACAGGCGCTTATTCACGCCCTGGAACACCAACGCCTGCACCATGCCTATCTGTTTACCGGCACCCGGGGCGTGGGCAAAACCACCATTGGTCGCCTGCTGGCCCGCTGTCTGAACTGTGAGACCGGTATAACGCCGAATCCCTGCGGTGAATGCGACAGCTGCAAGGAGATCCTGGAGAACCGTTTTGTTGATCTGATCGAAATCGATGCTGCCTCCCGCACCGGTGTAGATGACATGCGGGAACTGACCGACAACGTGCAGTACGCTCCCACGCGCGGCCGCTACAAGGTGTACCTCATCGACGAGGTGCACATGCTCACCAACCAGTCCTTCAACGCCTTTCTGAAAACACTGGAAGAGCCTCCTGAACACGTCAAGTTCCTGTTGGCCACCACCGATCCCCAAAAGCTGCCGGTGACGGTGCTTTCCCGGTGTCTGCAGTTCAATCTCAAGCGGATGACGCCGGAGCACATTGTTGGCCACCTGAAGCATGTTCTGACCGAAGAACAGATCCCGTTTGAAGACCCGGCTCTGTGGCTGTTGGCGAGGGCGGCCGATGGCAGTATGAGGGATGCCCTCAGCCTGACCGACCAGGCGATTGCATTCGGCAACGAGAACCTGGCTGCCAGTGATGTCAGCAATATGCTGGGCACCATCGATCAGCGCGATATCCAGCGCATTGTTAACGCATTGGTTGAGCGTGATGGGCCCGGCCTGCTGTCTGAAATTAACCGGATCTCGGATTTTGCGCCGGATTACGGCGTCATCCTGTCCGATATGCTGTCCCTGTTTCATCGCGTCACCATGGAGCAGGTGGTGCCGGGCAGTGCCGACAACGCCATGGGCGATGCTGCCCAGGTACAGGAACTGGCCCGTCGTCTCAGTGCCGAAGATGCCCAGTTGTTTTACCAGACCGCGTTGATTGGCCGGAAAGATCTGTCGGTAACGCCGGATGCCCGTATGGGCTTTGAAATGACCTTGCTGCGCATGCTGGCGTTTCGACCGGGTGCCGATCGCCGGGAACCTCCGGCGCTGGCTTCTGGCAACAGCAACAGTGGCCCGGCGGAGTCAGAACCTGAGCCTGGCCCGGTTTCGCAAACCACGCCCACCCAGGCTGTCGCCGCGGCACCGCAACCCGAGCCCGCGCCTCAGCCGGTTCCCAGTCCGGAGCCGGTAGCTGAACCCGAGCCACAGCCACCCATGGTGGATGACCCGCCACCCTGGGAGCCAGAGGACTACGGCGTTCAGGCCGAATCACCGGAATGGCAAGAGCCGGTGCCGCAATCGGATTCCAGTATTGAGCCGGACGCAAACGCGATATCCGAGCCAGAGTCAGCGCCGGAACCAGTTTTGGCCCCTGATACGGTGCCGTCAGAGCAAAATGCTGACCAGGCCCTGGTGAACGAGCCTGAGCCAGCCCCTGCCGAGCCCGAGCAACCGGTTACCTCCGACGGGTTTGTCTGGGAACGTGATTTCCGCTCGCTGGGTATTACCGGCATGCCTGGAAACCTGGCCAGCTATTCGTCCATGAGAATGGAAGGGCAGGCGGTTGTGCTGACTCTGGATGAGGGGCATGCGCGGCTGCTCAATGCTCGCCACGAAGAAAAAATACTGGCGGCCTTGAGATCACGCTTCGGCGACGCCACACAGTTGAAGATAGAGCAGGGTGTGCCGGGGTTGCATACGCCCGCCGCCTTTGAGGAGCGCCAGCGAGCGGCGCGCCAGAAAGCCGCGGAAGAGTCCATCCGGCAGGATCCTCTGGTCAAGAGTATTGTGGAACGATTTGAAGGGCGGGTCGTCGAAGAAAGTATCCGCCCCGCAGAAACAGCCAGGAGATAAGCAGATGATGAATAATATGGGCGACCTGATGAAAAAGGCCCAGCAGATGCAGGAGCAGATGCAGAAGGCTCAGGAAGAGATCGCCAAAGCGGAAGTTACCGGTGAATCCGGCGCAGGGCTGGTGAAAGTTACCATGAACGGCCGGCACGATGTCCGCAAGGTGGATATCGATCCGTCTCTGCTGTCTGAAGACAAGGAAATTCTGGAAGACCTGCTGGCTGCCGCCGTGAACGATGCGGTTCGCCGGGTAGAAGCAAACCAGAAAGACAAAATGTCCGGCATGATGTCTGGCATGGGGATGCCGCCCGGTTTCAAGATGCCGTTCTGAGCCGGCCTGCCATCGATTTTTTGAGGAGTAGTCATGGCATTCAGCCCCCTGGTTGATGAATTGGTGGAATCCCTGAGATGCCTGCCCGGTGTTGGCCAGAAAACGGCCCAGCGCATGGCCTTTCATCTGCTGGAGCGGGGGCGCTCTGGCGGAACCCGGCTGGCAGCTGCGTTGAATCATGCGATGGACGGCGTGCGCCGTTGCGACAGCTGCCAGAATTTTTCGGATACTGAGATCTGCCAGATATGCGAAAAACCCGAGCGCCGCAATGGCACCCTGTGTGTTGTTGAAAGCCCTTCAGACCTGCTTGCCATTGAGCAGGCCGGCGATTACAAAGGCAGTTACTTCGTATTGATGGGGCACCTGTCGCCCATCGATGGCGTGGGCCCGGAGGAGATCGGGATTGAGCGTCTGCTTGATAGAGTGCGGCGTGAAGGCGTAACCGAATTGATCCTGGCTACCAACCCCACGGTCGAAGGTGAAGCGACCGCCCACTACATTGCTGATCGCCTTGATGGCCAGAATATCCTGATCACACGCCTGGCCCATGGCATTCCCGTTGGCGGTGAGCTGGGCTATGTTGACGGCTTTACACTCACCCATGCATTCCGGGGTCGCAAACCCCTGTCTGAATAAGTCCTCAGGTTCTGTCTATGACCCACACCGACCCGGCCGTAACCGTTCCAGCGGCCCCGGATACCGTTCGCTGGCTGGAGACACCCGAGCAACTGGATCACTGGCTCGGCTGCCTTGACCCCGACGGGTTTCCACCTTCTACCCGATTCCAGGCCTGGTGCAGTTAGGCGCTGACGGACAGTTCTGGCTGGTGGATCCGGAGGTAGCCGAGGCCGCTGGGTCGTTCCGGGCCATGCTGGCCGATGAAAGCCGGCCAAAACTGTTGTATGCCATGAGCGAGGATCTGGAGTTATTCCGCCATTGGCTGAAGGTGGAGCCAGCGGGTGTGCTGGATTTGCAGATCGGTGCCGCACTGGCCGGTGCCGGATTTTCCGTTGGTTATGCCCGCCTCGTTGAGACCCTGTTCGGAGAGGCGCTCGACAAATCCGCCACCCGTTCGGACTGGGTGTCACGGCCACTGACGCCGGCCCAGGAACGCTACGCTCTGGACGACATCCGTTTTCTTGAGCCACTTTACGGATGGGTGTTGGCCAACCTCAGGCAGCGTAACCTGGAACATGCCCTGGCGGATGAGTCCCGGCGATTTGCCAACGAGGCCGCTACCCAGGAAGACCCGGAGCAGCATTATCTGAAACTCCGGGGCGGCTGGACCCTGAACCGGGAACAGCAAGCGGTTCTCCGGGCACTGGTCGCCTGGCGCGAGCAGGAGTGTCGACGCCAGGACCGACCACGCAACAGGGTCCTGAACGATGGCTTGCTGATTGCCATTGCTGAGCGTTTGCCGTCATCTGCTGCGGTGATCAGGGATGTTCAGGGCGTACCCGGGGGGTTCGTCAAACGTTATGGCGAGCAGTTGGTTGAACTTGTGCAGGCCGCCCGTGCTACCGATAATTCCGGGCTTGAGCTCATCCCCAGACCGCTGAGTCGGGATCAGCAAGCGCTTTACAAGAAGGTTAAGCGTTACTTTAGCAATGCAGCCGAACGCTTTGATATTCCAATGGAAATATTGGCGCCACGTAAACGTATTGAGAAACTGATCCAGGATGGCACCCTGGCGGGCCAGACGTTTTTTGAGGGATGGCGCGAGGAAATTATCGCGCCGGTAAAGCAAGATATTGAGGAACTGCTCAACCAATGACTGAACGCGAATTTGTATCGGTGTTTCGCAGCAGCAAGAAAGGCGACACCTATCTCTTTGTCCGCCGAGGGCAAAAGTGGGACGATTTACCGGAGGCGCTGAGAGGTATCTTTGGCTCGCCCATCCACTCGATGGATCTGCTGCTGACGCCAGACAAGAAACTCGCGCGCACAACCGGAAAGGAAGTGTTGGCGGCAATTGAGGAAAAGGACTTTTTTCTGCAGATGCCGGAAGAGCAGGACACCTACATCGTCGACTTCAAGCGCAAGATTGAGCAGCACCGGAAATGATTGCGCAGATTCCCTTCTGGCAGCGTAAACGACTGGCGGATATGACGCAGCCGGAATGGGAGTCCCTGTGTGATGGCTGCGGTAAGTGCTGTTTACAAAAGCTGGAGGATGAGGATACGGGGGAGGTGTATTACACCGACCTTGTATGCCGTTACATGGACCTTGATACCTGTGGCTGTACGGTCTATGAGCAACGATTGAAAAAGGTACCGGGGTGTACGGTACTGACCGCCGATACAGTTCTCAGCTACCACTGGTTACCATACACCTGTGCGTACCGGACCCTCGCCGAGGGAAGGCCTCTGCCGGACTGGCACCCGCTTCGCAGCGGTGATCCGGATACCGTTCATCAAGCCCGTGTTTCGGTGCGGGGAAGCGTGGTGTCGGAAGATTCTGTGCCGGAAGAGGATTGGGAAGAACACATTATTCACTGGATTCTGTAATGATGGATACAGACGCTTCACTCGCTTATGGGGTTTTCTGGGCGGCCTATGCAGTCGCTTTCGTTGTGTTTTTCTACATGATGAAATCACTGTTCCGGGTATTGCCCTTTTATGGTCTGCGGACGTTGCTTTTGTCTGCGCTTGTGGTACTGGTGCTGACCCCCGTGGAATCGCCAGACGTGGCCGGCTGGTGGATACCGGCGTGGCTGTTTGCGGGCTATGAGCTGATTCTTGGCGACACCGATGCCGCCGGTCGCGCGCTCTTCAATTTCAGCATCGCCGCGATTGTTATGCTACTGGTATGGATACTTGACCTGGTTCGGTACCGGCTGGTTCGCAAGTAGACGTTTTCTGAGAACTACAAAAGATAAGGGCGCAGTTCAATGAAGGGGTTCAAACGCATTTGGGTGGCTGCAGCTTTGCTGCTGATTTCTTGGCAAGCAGGTGCGCAGGACCCGGCACTGTCTCTGCCCGGCAACGCGGATGTGCGTATTGTGGTGGATATCTCCGGCTCCATGAAGGAAACCGATCCACAGAATCTCCGCCGCCCAGCGGTTCGTCTGCTGGCCCGGACCCTGCCGGAAGGGGCCAGTGCCGGTCTCTGGACTTTCGGGCAGTACGTCAACATGCTGGTGCCCTACGGTGTGGTTGATCAGTCCTGGCGCGACGCTGCTATTGAGCGTTCCGGGCAGATCAATTCGGTAGCGCTGCATACGAATCTCGGTTTGGCGATGGAGAAAGCCGCCAACGACTGGTTGTCTGGAGGTACCCTCGAGAACACCCATCTTATTGTCCTCAGCGATGGCAAGGTCGACGTGCCAGGTGGTGACGACGCAAGTCAGGCTGAGGAAAAACGCATAGTCGATTCCTTGTTGCCAGCGCTGAAAGACAAGGGCGCCACAATTCATACGGTTGGTCTGTCTGAGAAAGCGGACATCCGGTTTCTTCGTAACCTGGCCCGGGAAACCGGTGGCAGCTTCCAGCTGGCGCAATCTGCCGAGGCGTTGAATCTGGCGTTTGCCAATGCGCTGAATACCGCAGTGCCGCAGGAACAGGTTCCCATTGAGGGCGATGGCTTTGCCGTTGATGATGGCATCAGCGAGTTTACGGCACTGATCTTCTCCGGACAGGATGCTTCTGGCGAAGAGCCGTTGGCACTTGCTCAGCCTGGTGGTGAGCCGTTCACCCGGGAGAGCGCCCCGGAGAATGTGCGTTGGGCATCTGAGCCGGGCTATGATCTGATCACCGTTACTGAACCGGTCTCGGGCCGCTGGCGTATCATTGGTGATCTTGGCCAGGGGAGCCGCGTGACGGTGGTCAGCGATCTGCGCATGGCCGTGAATCCGATTCCCGCTGAGTTTACCGAAGAGCAGCCTCTGGCCATTGAAGTGGCTTTTTTTGAGGAAGCCGAAAAGATTACCGGGTCAGACTTTCTCTCGGTCATGGACGTTAGCCTGTCGATAACCGCGAGTGATGGTCGGCAAGGTACCAAGGTTTTGTCTCCCGACACCCCGCCGGAAGACGGCGTATATCGGGACACCGTACCCAGATTGCCTGCACCTGGCCGCTATCAGGTTGATGTGGTGGCGGATGGCGGAACTTTCTCCCGCAAATTCAGCGCCATGACGACGTTTACCGTGCCAGGGGAAGAGCCACCTCTGGAGGTCGTGACCGAACCCATGGTGCCAGACCTGTCTGAACAGGCGGAGCCGCTGCCGGATTTTGATGGCGGAGCCAACTCTTCAGAACCGGTGCCGCAATCGGAAGCTGAGCCTCCGGTCGAAGTTCCGGTTCAGGAATCCGAGCCGGAACCAGTGCCAGAGCCTGCACCGGTCGTTGAGTCGGAGCCCGAAGCGCCGGTCGAACAGCCGATTGCCGAAACGGAGCCGGAGAAGGGTACCCTTCTGGGTATCCCGGTTTGGGCCTGGGGTGCTGGCGCAGCCTTGCTGGTTGCTATCGTGGGCCTTGGTTTGTTTGCATGGCGTCAGAAAAAAGCGAGGGCAGAACAGGAGCAGGCGGCAGCGGCTGAGCGTGAAACCCTGGAAGACCTGGCTGAAGAGTCTGAGGAGCCACCAGTGGTTGAGCCGGAGCCTCCGGCAGCGGCGGCGTCAGAGTCGGTGGAAGCGGAGGCTGAACCTGAACCTGCCCCGGAAAAAGAGCCAGAGCTGGCGTCTGCCGAAGAGCCGGAACCGGAACCTGAAGACATTCCGGAACTCTCGCAAGCTGACAGCGAACCGGATGAGATTCCGGATGAGGCCGTACCCGAAGTAACGGAAGAGCTGCCATCGGCTGAACTGGAGCCGGAAGAGGATGGCATCCCCTTGGCCGACGATACGGTTAGCGCCGAGGCGGAGCCAGATCCTTCTGAAGCCGATGAGATCAGCGAGTCGGAGTTCGACATTGATGAGGACGAGTTTGGTCTGGAAGACTTCGACCTCTCCGAATTCGACGATTTGCCCGATTATGATGAAGAGTCCCCGGAGGACGAAAAATCCAAACCGGCGGACAAGAAAGAGAATCCGAAAAAGTAACCAACAGGAATCAGACACATGAAGTTTACCGGCACCGATAAATACGTAGCCACCGATGACCTGCAAATGGCAGTCAATGCAGCGATCGCGCTGCAGCGTCCGTTGTTGATCAAGGGTGAACCCGGCACCGGTAAAACCCTGCTGGCGGAGGAAATGGCCGCGGCGCTGGGAATGACTCTGATTCCCTGGCACATCAAGTCGACCACCAAGGCCCAGCAAGGCCTGTACGAATATGATGCGGTGTCCCGCCTTCGTGATTCCCAACTCGGGGACGAGAAGGTCAAAGACATTCGCAACTACATTGTGAAGGGCAAGCTCTGGGAAGCCTTTGAGGCGGACGAGCAGGTGGTGCTGCTGATCGACGAAATCGACAAGGCGGATATAGAGTTCCCGAACGACCTGTTGCTGGAACTGGATCGAATGGAGTTTTTCGTTTACGAAACCCAGGAGTTTGTGAAAGCGAAGAAGCGCCCGATTGTGGTCATCACCAGTAACAACGAGAAAGAGCTGCCGGATGCCTTCCTGCGCCGCTGCTTCTTCCACTACATCAGCTTCCCGGATCACGACACCATGAAGAACATCGTGGATGTGCACTTCCCGGGAATTCAGCAGCAGGTGGTGCGGGATGCGCTGGAAGTGTTTTTTGACGTTCGCAAGGTGCCGGGGCTCAAGAAGAAGCCGTCGACATCCGAGCTGATCGACTGGCTCAAGTTGCTGATGGCGGATGAGCTCTCTGCCAAAGCCCTGCAGGAGAAAGACTCCAGCTCGGCTCTGCCACCGCTCTATGGTGCCCTGGTGAAGAATGAGCAGGACGTTCATTTGCTGCAGAAGCTGGCTTTCATGGCGCGTCGCCGAAACTGATCACCGACAAGAGCCCTGCTTTATGTTGATTGATTTTTTCCTCGAAGTACGGCGGGCCAGGGTGCCGGCCAGTCTGCGGGAATTCCTGGACCTGCTGGAGGCCATTCAGCAGCGCCTGGCATTCGCAGACATGGAGGAGTTCTACTACCTGGCCAGGGTGTGTCTGGTTAAGGATGAGCGGCACTTTGACAAGTTTGATCGCGCCTTCCAGGCTTATTTTGAAGGCATCGAGAATCTCGATGATCTGCTCGAGGCGCTGATACCGGACGATTGGCTGCGCGCCGAATTCGAGAAACACCTGACCGATGAAGAGAAAGCCAAGATCGAGTCTCTCGGCGGGCTGGAAGAGTTGATCGAAACCTTCAAGAAGCGCATGGAAGAGCAGAAGGAGCGTCACGCCGGTGGTAACAAATGGATTGGTACCGGCGGAACCTCACCGTTTGGTGCCAACGGTTACAACCCGGAAGGTTTCCGTATCGGCCAGAACAAGGGGCGCCACGGCCGGGCGGTTAAAGTCTGGGAAAAGCGTGAGTTCCGTGATCTGGACGACAGCATCACCCTCGGCATCCGCAACATCAAGGTCGCCTTGCGACGGCTGCGTAAATTTGCCCGACAGGGCGCGGCAGACCAGCTCGACATGGATGACACCATACGCTCAACGGCCCGCAATGCCGGATATCTGGACCTGAAAATGGTTCCGGAGCGGCACAATGCCGTGAAGGTTCTGATCTTCTTTGATGTGGGTGGTTCAATGGATCCTCACGTTCGGGTGTGCGAAGAGCTGTTCTCCGCGGCACGTCTTGAGTTCAAGCACATGGAGTATTTCTACTTCCATAATTTCATTTATGAAAGCGTGTGGAAGAATAACATCCGGCGCATGAACGAGACGCTCAGCACCTGGGACATCCTGCATAAATATACGCCGGACTATAAGGTGATCTTTGTCGGGGATGCCACCATGGCGCCTTATGAGATCACGCATCCCGGTGGCTCTATCGAGCACTGGAATGAGGAAGCAGGCGCCACCTGGTTCCAGCGGGTGACCGAGCATTTCCGAAAGGTGGTGTGGCTCAACCCGTTACCGGAAAGCTACTGGGGATCGGGTGGTTCACTGGGCATTACCCAGCAATTGGTCAATAATCATATGTACCCTTTGACCATTGAGGGGCTCGAATCGGCCATGAGGCAGTTGAGTAAATAAAAAAAAGCCGATGCGGTTGAGGGCATCGGCAAAGCTCGGCATATTCAAGCGGGGGTTGCCCGAAAGGCGCTCCCGCCATCTCTGGTAGAGCAATTCCGGGGCCATGCCCCTGTATCTACTTTTAATATCAGTAAGTTGCCTCGTCATGGGGCCATCCAGTCCTTTGTGATCCCCCGACCTTTTCTTTGTTTCTGTCAAATTAGTCGACGCTTTTCGTTGCCGATACCCGGCCAAATGCTCATTTGGTGAAATGGATACCGTTCTTGGTTGTTAGCGGGTGTTACTCTTTATTTCGAAATGTTACCTGAGCCGCGCACCAGCGCGGCCCGGCAAGGCAGGAAAGTGATGTTCGGCAGACAAAAACCACAAAAGTGCCGGATTGCCCCAGGGATCAGGGGGCTTTGTATATCCGGAATGATCATTGCTGCGATGGCGGCAACCTCCCACGCATCGTCGCTCGATGAGCAGATCGAGCGTCTGAACGCTGACATTACCCGGCATACCGCAAGTGTGCATGCCCTCGAGCAGAAACTGCTGCACCCGGTGAATACCCGGGTGGCGGTCTTTCTGTCTTTGGCGAACAGGCAAGCTCTTGAGCTGGATTCGGTAGAACTGTTCGTCAATGAGCAGCCGGTTACCGCTCATCTTTACACAGAAAACGAACGGAGCTCACTGGGCCAGGGCGGCGTACATCAACTGTTTATCGGCAACCTCGTGGACGGAAGACACACTCTCAAGGCAGTGATCAACGCCCGGGCGGCCAACAATCGTTTCGTGCGCCGGGAGATCGTCCACGATTTCCGGAAACAGCCCGGCACTTTGCGCCTGCAGATGACGCTGAACGCCAAGGCACCGGACTATGAACCGGAAGTCTCATTTGTTGAGTGGAAATAACCGGCCATGAATGGGCGCATGTCTCTGTTCCTCCGAACCAGTATTGGTGTCATGGCAGCGATGCTGGCAGGTGTTGCCGCGCCGGTAGCAACTGCCATGGATAACTCGTTGGCAACCGGCGTGGTTCGCTTTGCGCTGGATACCGGTGAGGCTTCGTCGGTTGTCGGGTTGGCCATGAAGCTTGAAGGCGAATCGGCCGATTACCTCCAGGCCCGGCTTATGCTGGCGTCGGGGCAGCACGACAAGGCCAGGGCTGGGTTTGAGGGTGTATTTAACGGTGCGTCTCACCGAGGCGAAGCGGCATTGGCTCTGGCTGAAATGGCACAGGAAGAGGGCGATCTCACCGGTGCGGAAAACTGGTACCAACAGGCGCGCCGAACCGGCTATGGCGAAGTGGTTCAAAAAGCGCTTCTCGGTCTGGCGGAGCTGGCCAGAATACAAGGGAAGACCGACGCGGCCGGTCAATACCTTGCGCGTATGGAAGATGGCTACTGGGCGGCTGTGGGCTATATGAACCTGGCGGCGGATTTCGCCCGCGATGATCTCGATTCGTCACGGGCCCTGGTTTCGCTCCGGGTTGCCATGGCCATGGCTGCCAAGGATACCGACACCAGCCGGAGCCGGGCACTGCTTGATCAGCTCAATCTCCGGGCGGGCTATCTCGCACTGGGTAGCGAAGATTACGCCAAAGCGATTGATTTCCTGGAGAAGGTCTCTCTGGAAAGCTATCACACACCTCAGGCTCTCTATCTTCATGGCCTTGCCCTGTCGAGCAAAGGCAACCACCGTGCCGCCATGCAGAGCTGGCACCGTGCCAAGAAATTTCCGCTGGCATTTCCGGGTGTTTCAGATGCGTGGATTGGTATGGGCCGTGGTTATGATCTTTCCGGGTATCCGGGCCAGGCGGGAGAATCATGGTTGGCAGCCAACGCGGCCTATGAGGGAGAACGGGTTACCCTTGGCAAATTGTCCGAAAGGATCACGGCTGAAGGAGCCTACAAAGCTCTGGTTCAGGATGCGCGTAGTGAAGACATTCAATGGTTTTTGGCCGATAACCGAACGTTAACCCAGCCACGAATGGCGTATCTTCTGCGCTTCATGGAAGAACCCGGGGCCCAGGTGGCGGTGCGGAGGGTGGCGCGCCTTGATGAGATGGTCGCAACACTGGATGCGAGCAAGAACAACCTGGAGGTTTTCATCCAGGCCCTTGAAGGCTTTATGGCCTCGGCCGGTTCAGGGGGGGTGGCGCCACAAACCGCTGGGCTTGAGCAACAGCAGAGTGATCTGGAATCCAGGTTGAATGGGTTGGTGGAGCAGGCGGCAACGCCTGCCCAGGTCACAGAGTTGCGTCAGCTAAAACAGTCCCTGGCAGGAGCCGGCCGGCGCATGGGCGCGTTGAATGAGCAGATCCTCCAAAGACCTGAGCGCCTGGAAAAGGTTCTGGACGAAGCTCGTGCAATGAGAGACGCCACCAAGGATTTACGTTACAAGGCCCTCAGTCTCCGGGAGCAGGCTGCGCGAAAACTGGATGCACTGGCACTGGCGTTTGTTAAAAAGCAGACCCAGCACATGACTCACGCGCTGGACAAAACCGAGCAGCAAATCGCCCATCTCTACGAGTATCTGGCTCTGGAAAACCTCGGGGAGGGTGCACAGTGAATCTGCCTTTTGCTCCCAAGTCCTTTGCGGCATCCCTTGTCATGATTATGGCGTTGGCCCAAGCGCCGGTTTATGCGCAGGAATCGTTCCGCGTGGAGTTGGGGCGGGATGGTGAAACCCTGGGGGATATGCGCCCGGTGTTTCTGAAATTTGAGAGCCGGCCGCTGCCGGCGATTTCGCCTCTTGAAGTGGCTCGCCGTTATCAGAAGCTGTTTGAGTCCTCGGATGAGCCTGAAGTGCGGATAGACGCCCTGAATCGGCTCAACAACATCCGTGATAGGTCTGGAGAGGACGTCGGGTTCTCCGAAGAGCGGGAAGCGGCCATCTATGAGGAAGTGCTCGAGAGCTACGAAAGCATTCTGGCCAAAGGGTCCTTTTCCGGGCGTCTCGACGAGTTGCTGTACCAGATGGCCAAGGCCCACGCGCTGACCGGGCAACCGGAGCAGTCCATCGCAAGACTGAAACAGCTTGTTGGGCTTTACCCGAACTCGGAACTGGTACCTGAGGCCCGTTTTCGCATAGCGGAAGCGGCCTTCTCCGCCGGCCGTTACGCAGAGGCTGAGGCCGGTTACCGGCAGTTGCTGGAGCATGACAGCCATCAGGAGCTCGCCGCCAAAGCCCGCTACATGCTCGGCTGGAGTCAGTTTAAACAGGGTGAGCCCGCCTGGACCCGCGCGGCAGATACGTTCATGGCGGTACTGGATCAGCAATTGCCCGACCAATCCACGCTGGCCAACCCGCCGGCGCAGTCCATGGATATGCTGGAGGACACCTTCCGGGTGCTGGCTTTGATGGCGTCCCGCCAGAGTGATGCCCGGACCCTTGCCGGCTGGCTGGATGGTCGTGAGTCATCAGCATGGCAGCATCTGTTATACGACCGGCTTGCGGATCTGCATGCGGTGGAACGTCGTTATGAACGGGCGGTGTCAGTCAACAACGCTTTTGTGTCCGAGTTTCCGGGCCACACAGCGAGCCCGGATTTCCTGGCCCAGAGTGTGTCCTACTGGCAACTGGCCGGTAAAACCTCAAAAGCTCTGGCGGCGCGGGATGATTACGTCCAGCGTTTGGGGGCAGAGGCCCGATTCCAGACGATGACTCCTGAGCAGAAGGGGCTTTGGGCGCAATACACCCGCTTCCTCGCTGATCACTACTACGCCACCGGTACAGACCTCAGTAGCCGGAACCAAACGGCTGCCGCCAGTGAAGCCTGGGCCAAAGCCGCCCATTATTACGAGCGGCTTGCACCTCGCTCGGATCAAGCCGGGGAACTGCTCCATCTCGCAGGCGATGCCCGGTTACTGGCTGGCGATCGGGCTGAAGCCGTCAGGAATTTCCGGGCCGCCGCCTACGACCATCGCCACGGGGATTCCCGGGATTCGGCCTGGGCCGCTATCCGAATTGTTCGTGAGGATCTTGAGCTGGCATCAGGAGAGAGCAGAACTGCGACGCTGCTCGTCCTGAGCAACGAAGAGCAGCAATATGCAGAGGCGTTTGGCCCGGATGAACGTCTGTCGGGGCTCCGTGCCGACCTTGCCAACCGTTGGTACGACCTGGGCGAATTCGAGCGTGCCCTGCAATACGCCAGCTCTACACTGACCTGGGAGCGGGCGGGGGTTACCGAGCGTTACGCCGCGTGGTTGGTGACCGCGCGTATTCGACAGAAAAACAACGAATTTGGGCTAGCTGAACGTGCGTGGCGCCAGGCTTTGCCATTGGCTGACGAAGCCAGCCCGGATGCAGAAAGCCAGAGGCGCAGTCTTCTGGAACAACTTGCGTCCGCTATCTATCAGCAGGGTGAAAAGGCTGCTCGTGCCGGCGACGCAACTTTGGCCGTGGCGCATTTCCAGAGGGTTGAGGGCGTAATGCCGGGCTCTGAAATTGCGATCAAGGCTCGCTATGATGCCGCGAATACCCTGCTTCGGGCATCCGACTGGCTGGCTGCCATCAATGAACTCCAACGCTTCCGGATGGATTATCCGAGTCATGAGCTTACGCCTGAAACCAGTGAGAAGCTGGTTCTTGCCTATCAGGAATCTGGCCAGGGATTAAAAGCCGCTGAAGAGCTGCTGAGTCGCTCAGAAACGCTTGCGGACCCGTGGCCCACCAGGCTGCGTGCTGCGGCCATTTTCCACGCAGAGGGTGACAGCGCTTCCAGAAACCAGCTTTACAAAAACTGGCTGGCGGTTGCACCCACGCCCGATTCCGCCGAGGAGCATGTTCAACAGCAGACCATGCGCCAGCGCCTGATCGAATCGGGCGACGCTACGGGTGCCATACGTGAACAACTGCTGGCTCAGGAAAGAGCCAGTCAGTGGCATTCTGAGGATACCCTGCAATGGGCTGCGGATGCGGCACTGTTCTTTGGTGCGCTGACGGCAGAACGTTTTGCCGGTATTGCCCTGGCTCACCCGCTGGAGCAGGCCCTTGCACGAAAACAGGCGGCCATGCAGCAGTCTCAGGAGTATCTCCAGGAGGCAGAGTCCTTTGCCGGCGATGGAGTACGTTCGGAGGTTTTATATCGCCGTGCTGAACTCTATCGAACACTGGCGTCTGACCTCATGTCCTCCGAAGTACCCGCGGAACTGAACGAAATGGAAGCCATGCAGTATCAGATGCTCCTGGAAGAGCAAGCGTTTCCACTTGAGGAAGAGGCCATGGCGCTCCATGCCCGCAACCACGAGCGTATCCCCACGGAGGGTTTCGATGAGTGGATTCAGCGCAGCCTGGAGGCCCTGGCCACCATGCATCCCGGGCGCTACGACCGACAGCTTCGCTGGATGAGTTGGACGACGGACACCAATCAGGGAGGCTCATGATGAGGTTGAGAGGGATACCGCAGGTTTTCCGGTTTTTGCTTCTTCTGGTTATTGCGGGGTTGGCTGGCTGCGCTTCCAAAGCGCCGGCCCCTGAAAAAGTGGCGCCGGTGTATCAGCCGGAACAGTCAAAAGAGTGGGAGCGTCAGGGCCGGCAGGCCTACGAAGCCGGTGACCATAAGATGGCGCTGGAGGCCTGGCACCAGGCGGTTGCGGCGGATCCTGCCAACGTGAGGGTTCGCAACAATCTGGCACTGCTTCTTAAAGAGCAGGAGCGCTTTGAGGAAGCCGCCGAGATGCTGGAAGCGGGGTTGAAGGTGACGCCGAAGGTGGCGGAACTGCATTACAACCTGGCGGTGATATCAGAGATCTACCTGCTGGACCTCGACAAGGCGCTGGAACATTACCAGCAATATCAGTCCCTGGTGGGAGAGGAAGGCTCGCAGGTTGCCGGTTGGATCGCAGATCTTGAACGGAGGCTGGAATGATTCTGTCCAGGTTAACGTGCTGCGGTTTCCTCCTGTCTCTTCTGTTGCTTTGGCCTGTTATCGGCTATTCCGCGGAAGGCATCAGTAACGTGGGGCAGAGCCAACAGAACGTTCTGCAGGTACGGGGGCTCTCCGCTGGCACCGGCGAAGACGATCCGAGAATTCTGTACATATTGCCCTGGCAAACGCCGAGCCTGCCCCGGCGCCCGAGAACCGAACTCAATCAACAGGCACCGGAACTCTTGCATCCGGTACTTCAACCGGTTCTGGAGAACCACCGCCAGTTCCGCGAAACCCTGAACCCCCTTGTGCTGACACCAACGCTTTCTGCAGGGCAGGGCGCCGCATCAGTCGAGTCGCAACCCTAACGTCGCAGTAGATGGAGAACTACACCATGCTTGATACCGTTATCCGTTTTTTCCAGGAGGGTGGTCCCTTCATGTACCCGATTGCCATTGTGCTTGCACTGGGGTTGGCGATCACTCTGGAACGTTTCCTGTATCTCGGAGCGGTTCGCCGTCGAAATCGTGTGGCATTTGAGCGCGGCATTCTGCCCGCCCTGCAAAAACGTGATTACCAGCGCGCCATGAAAGCGGCATCCAGCTCAGACAGCGCAATTGCCTCAGTGCTTGGCGCTGGCATTGCCAGGTTGATCAATAACTGCCGGCGTGAAGACATCGAATACGCTATGGAAGAGGGGCTGATGGAAGTATTGCCCCGACTGGAAAAGCGCACGCAGTATCTCGCCACCCTGGCCAATATTGCGACGCTGCTGGGGTTGCTTGGCACCATCATTGGCTTGATTGCGGCATTCACCGCGGTTGCTGCCGCAGACCCCGCGCAGAAGGCATCGCTGTTATCGGAAAGCATTTCCGTGGCCATGAATACCACCGCTTTTGGCCTGATGTCGGCCATTCCGCTGCTGCTGTTCCATGCGGTACTACAGACCCGCACCAACGAGATTGTCGACAGTTTTGAGATGGCGGGGGTCAAGCTCCTTAACATGGTGTCTGAGTCCGCAAACCGGCCGGCGGCGGCCGCCTGATGGTGCCGGCATTCCAGGATCTGATCAGGAGTAGCCGAACATGAGACGTCGACATCGCAGACTGACGGCCTCGGCAGACCTCGACATTACCGCCTTTCTCAATCTGATGATTGTGCTTGTTCCGGTGTTGCTTCTGGGCATGGTGTTCAGCCAGATCCGGATGATCGAGCTCAACTTCCCGGGCATGGAAGCCGGGCAGGCGCCAGATGCCGAATCGTTCCGGCTGGTGGTCACGGTGCTCCCGGAGGGTATTGAGGTGGCGGACAGCGACCGCGGCCTCATTGACGTGTTGCCTGTTACCGGGCAGGGCCAGGCCTATTCACGACTGAGTGAACTGTTGCAGCGGATTAAATCCCGGATGCCCGACAAGACGGACGTGATCCTGGAAGTCGGACCAGACGTTGACTACCAGACTCTGGTGTCGGTTATGGATACGGTGCGCTCTTACCAGGCGGTGGTGGCAGCGAGCGTTGTGGAAGCAGAGCTCTTTCCGGATGTGTCTTTGATGGATGCTGGTGAGGATCGCAATCTGGCCGCGCGACCGATGGAAGGCAAAGGAGAAGGCGCGTGAAGTTGTCGAGACGAGCCCGACTGCGCCAGCGACACTATGGCCGGATGCACAAGGCGGGTGGCCTGAACCTGGTGTCATTGATGGATATCTTTACCATCCTGGTGTTCTTCCTGATGGTGAATTCCTCGGATGTTAAGGTCATGCAGAACACCGCGGACGTTCCCCTGCCCAGTTCGACCGCCAAACAGGAAGCTGTGGAAAGCCTGACGGTACAGGTGGTTGGCCAGTCCATTCTGGTCCAGGGCCGGGAAGTGGCACGCCTGGACGGCATAGAAGCCACGGATACTCGCATAGCCGGCTTGTCCGAAGAGTTGGCGTACCGAAGGAACCGTTGGGCTGAGGTACCGGCCAACGGTCTTGAAGTTACGATTATGGCAGCGAAAGATACTGATTACCGGTTGCTGAGAAAGATCATGCAGACCTGTGTCGATGAGCAGTTCCGCCAGGTACGCCTGGCGGTGGAGTCGGAGGTTCGTAATGGTTGATCGCAGGGAGCTGTCGCAACCTTCCCGGCTGCCCTGGTCCAGGGACAGAGCAGAGTCGGGCCGCTTCGGCCTGATAACGGGGCTGATGCTGGCGCTGTTCCTGATTCCTGCTCTCATTATCCCGGGCTTGCAGGTACCGGAACCCGAGCGTGAACAGGCTGAGCAGTTGCCGCCACGGCTGGCGAAGCTGGTACAGCCACCGAAGCCGGTTGAGCCACCAGAGCCGGTTGTGGAGCCAGAGCCTGAGCAATCCAAGCCAGAGCCGGAACCGAAGCGGGTTGAGGCGCCGCAGCAGATCCCTCCTGAACCGACGGTAGCGAAATCGAAGCCTGAGCCTGAGCCTGCGCCGCAGACGACCGAGCAGGCTCGCGAAACCGCCTCACGTTCCGGCCTGTTTGCCATGAAAGACCGGCTCAGTGCTCTGACGTCTTTGGACACTCCGGCACCTGAGGTGCGGCGTGTCGCGAATGTCAGTAACAGTAAGGCGGTTGGCCTGGCACCGGAAACGTCGAGTGATACGGTACTGCAAGGCAGTGGCGGTGTTGAAACCCGTGAAGGACCGGTACGGGAAGTCGAACTGGCAAAGCATGAAACCAGTGACGTAGCCGCTCCCCGGGAAACCGCGCCTCAGGTGGCAAGCCAGCCGGAACCCGCCCGGCCGTCAGTGGGCGAGCGTGCCATGAGCAATATCCGGCAGGTATTTGATGCCCAGAAGAGCGTGCTCTATTCCCTGTACCAGCGGGAGTTACGGCAGGATCCAACCCTTGAGGGTAAGGTTACCCTGGAACTGGTGATTGAGCCGGATGGCAGTGTCTCAGCCTGTGACGTGGTGGGCTCGGAGCTGGACCACCCGATGCTGGAGAAGCGCATTGCTTTGCGCGTACAGATGTTCAATTTCGGGGCAGCCAATGTGGAAACCCGGAAGGTACGATTCCCCATCGATTTCCTTCCGGGGTAATGCCGGCCGAAACTCAGTTTTCGATGGTGATTTTCGGCAAGCGGGGTTTTTGCAACGAAATCTTTTCGGTGGGGGCAATCACCTTGGCCTCGCCGGTAACCACCTGATCACCGTTCTGATTGCGCACATCGCAGCCAAAAGAGACACGGTTTTTAGGTTCCTTGCGAAGCACCGACAAGGTGACAGTCAGTGTGTCGTCCAGCTTGACCGGTCGTTTGAAGGACAGGCTCTGTTCCAGGTAGATGGTGCCGGGGCCGGGCATTACTGTGGCCAGGGCGGCAGAAATCAGTGAGCCACTCCACATACCATGAGCGATGCGCTCCCGGAACATGGATTCTGCGGCAAACTCGGAATCCAGGTGTACCGGGTTTACGTCTCCGGATACCGCAGCAAACAGCACCAGCTCATCTTCGGTGAGGGTGCGTGTGAAGGTGGCTGAATCGCCCTCGTTCAGTTCGTCGTAGGTAATGTTTTCCAGCGTATCCAGGGTGTCGCTCATCACAGGCTCCGGTGATTCAGTGTTCAAGTACGGTTGTACCGTTTGCTGATCTGAAAACTACCTCATCGTTAACAAAACTGCTATTCTCTCCCCACTTTTTTGAGGCTGATACTTTAGTCGGGTTGATTTTCCCGAGCGATCGGTCTTGGCAAAACATTACAATCAGGGGGCTTCTGAACCCATCCGGTAGTACCCCACAGCGCCAATCAGACAGGAGATGGTGATGGATTTTGAGCAGTTCTATCAAGACAAATACCCAGCTGGCATCCCCCGGGAAATCGATCTCAATAAATACAAGAACATGGTGGATGTTTTTGAGCAGGCGGTACAGAAGTTTGCAGACAAGCCTGCGTTTACAGCAGTTGGCGTTACCCTGACCTATCGGGATCTTGATACTCAGAGCCGCAACTTCGCGGCCTGGCTGCAGAACAAAACCGACCTGAAACCGGGCGACCGCATTGCGGTGCAGATGCCGAACGTTACCCAGTATCCGGTGGTTGTGTTCGGGGCCATGCGCGCTGGTCTGATTGTGGTGAACACCAACCCCCTGTACACCACTCGCGAGATGGAGCACCAGTTTAACGATTCTGGCGCAAAGGCTCTGGTTGTTCTGGCCAATATGGCCGACAACGCGGAGAAGGTGTTGCCTCATACCGGCATCGAGCACGTGATCGTGACCGAGATTGCCGATATGCATTCCCCCATCAAGCGTACCCTGATGAATGCCGCGGTGAAGCACCTCAAGAAGATGGTTCCGGCGTTCAACATTCCGGGTGCTCATAAGCTGCCGGCGGTACTCAGCGCCGGTGCTCGTGAAAAGTTTACCCCGGTCGACATCAAGCTGGATGATCTGGCCGTGCTGCAGTACACCGGCGGCACCACTGGTGTTGCCAAGGGTGCCATGCTGACTCATGCCAATCTGGTGGCCAACCTGACACAAGTCCGGCCAATGCTGGAAGATCAGGTGGAAGAGGGCAAGGAAGTGGTGATTGCACCGCTGCCGCTGTACCACATTTACTCCTTCACCCTGAACTGCGGCATTATGCTGGAAGCAGGTGCCCATAACGTTCTGATTCCGAACCCGCGTGATATCCCCGGCTTTGTTAAAGAGCTGCAGAAGCAGAAGTTCTCTGCCTTTATTGGCCTGAATACCTTGTTTGTGGCCCTGTGCAACAACGAGGACTTCCAGGATCTGGACTTCTCTGGCCTCAAGCTGACTGCCTCTGGTGGTATGGCCCTGACCAGCGATACCGCGAAAATGTGGCAGCGTGTGACCGGTTGCGAAATCAGCGAAGGCTACGGCATGACCGAGACTTCTCCGGTGGTTACCTTCAATCCCCGCAGCGCCATCCAGATCGGCACCATTGGTCTGCCGATTCCGTCCACTGTGGTGAAAACCATTGACGACGACGGCAACGAAACACCGGTCGGCGAGCCGGGCGAACTGTGCGTGAAAGGCCCGCAGGTGATGCGCGGTTACTGGCAGCGTCCCGATGATACCCAGAAGTCGTTCACCGATGACGGTTTCCTGAAGACCGGCGATGTGGCCCTGATCCAGGAAGACGGCTATATCCGCATTGTGGATCGTAAAAAGGACATGATCATTGTGTCCGGTTTCAACGTGTTCCCGAACGAAATCGAAGATGTTGTGACCACACACCCGAAAGTGGTGGAGTGTGCCGCCGTGGGGATCCCCGATGCCAAGAGCGGTGAAGCGGTGAAGGTTTATGTAGTGCCCACCAAAGAAGGTGTAACCGCCAACGAACTCAAGGAGTTCTGTCGGGAGCGTCTGACCGCCTACAAGGTACCCAAGCACTTTGAGTTCCGTGATGAACTGCCAAAGAGCAACGTAGGCAAGATCCTGCGCCGTGAGCTGCGGGACGAGGCCAACGCCAAGTAACAGGTGAGGCCCGCATACCAACCAAAGACCCTGCTTCGGCGGGGTCTTTGTGTTTCTTGGCTCCGGTTTTCGTTAGACTGTTTCGCCCTGACGTTCCACCTATCTTTTGATGAGCCTGCAGCTGTTAATGACTGACAACACTCGTTCCGAAACTCCCGTTGATTCCCGGGCCGCTGTCAAAGCGATGATGAGCCAGCTGGACGCCTGTAACCAGCAGGAGGCCGCCCGCATCATTCGCCGTGTAAGCCGTTGCAAGGGTAACCCTGGTAACAAGGACCTGGAAAAGATGGCGCAATGGCTGGATCAGGGGCTCGACAAGGTGCGTAAGCGTCAGGCATTGCACAAGCCTGCGACCTTTCCCGCAGGGTTGCCGGTCAGCGATCGCGTCGAGGACATCAGTGATGCCATCAAAAACCATCAGGTGGTGATCATTGCTGGTGAGACCGGGTCCGGTAAAACCACTCAGATTCCGAAGATTTGCCTGAACCTGGGGCGCGGCATCCGCGGGCTTATTGGTCATACCCAGCCCCGGCGGATAGCCGCGCGCAGTGTTTCCAGCCGGATTGCCGAAGAACTGGGTGAGACGGTAGGCCAGCAGGTCGGGTACCAGGTGCGGTTTACCGACAACACCTCGGAATCGTCCCGGGTCAAGGTAATGACCGACGGCATCCTGCTGGCAGAAGTGCAGCATGACCGTTTTCTGGATCGCTATGACACGCTGATTATCGATGAGGCCCACGAGCGCAGCCTTAATATTGATTTTCTGCTCGGCTATCTCAAGCAACTGTTGCCGAAGCGTCCGGATCTGAAAGTCATCATTACATCGGCCACCATCGAGGTGGAGCGTTTCAGCGAGTTTTTCAACGAAGCCCCGGTGATCGAAGTCAGCGGTCGTACCTTTCCGGTAGATATTCGATATCGACCCCTGGTTGGGGACGAGGACGACAGGGATCAGGGCTGGACCGACGGTGTCCTCTCGGCGTTGGACGAGATTGAACAGCATGAACGGCAGGAAAAGCAGCCTCCGGGGGATGTACTGGTTTTTCTGCCAGGCGAGCGGGAGATCCGGGCCGTGAGCAAGGTGCTGCGCCACGCTGACCTGCGTCATACCGAAGTGTTGCCGTTGTATTCCCGCCTGAGTAACCAGGAACAGAACCGGGTGTTTCAGGGCCACAAGGGACGGCGGATTGTGTTGTCCACCAACGTGGCTGAGACCTCGCTGACCGTACCCGGTATTCGCTACGTGATTGATACCGGCGTTGCGCGCATCAGCCGGTACAGTGTGCGCTCGAAAATACAGCGACTGCCAATTGAACCGATTTCCCAGGCCAGTGCCAACCAGCGGGCAGGCCGGTGTGGCCGTGTGGCGCCGGGGATCTGTTTCCGTCTGTACGACGAAACGGACTTTTTGAACCGCCCGGAATACACCGATCCCGAAATCCTGAGAACTAACCTGGCCTCCGTTATCCTGCAAATGGCGACATCCGGGCTGGGTGAGATCCGGCATTTTCCGTTTCTTGAGGCGCCGGACCGTCGCCAGGTCAACGATGGATACAAACTGTTGGAAGAACTCAGCGCCGTCGACGACAAACGGCGTGTCACCAGGCTCGGGCGCACCATGGCCCGATTGCCACTGGATCCCCGGTTAGCCCGTATGCTGGTGACCTCAGCAGAGCAGGGCAGTCTGGCGGAAGTGTTGATTGTGATTGCCGGCCTGAGCGTTCAGGACCCCAGGGAACGCCCACAGGACAAGCAGCAGGCGGCCGACCAGGCTCACGCACCGTTCAACGATAAGGAATCGGATTTCGCTACCCTGCTGAATATCTGGAACTGGTTCGAAGAGCAGCGCCAGGAATTGTCCCAGAACCAGCTCAAGAAACTGTGCCAGAAAACTTTCCTGAGCTGGATGCGAATGCGTGAGTGGCGGGACATTCACCGCCAGCTCACCCTGATCTGCCGGGAACAGAAGCTGACATTGAATAACCAGCCGGCCAACTACGACGCAGTGCATAAAGCCATTCTGGCCGGCTTGCTTGGCCAGGTGGCGGTGAAAGTGGAAAAGCGGGAGTATCTGGCCACCAGAAACCGGAAGGTGATGATTTTCCCGGGCTCTAAAGTCGGCAAGACGGCACCCAAGTGGATTGTGGCGGCCGAGATCGTCGAAACCAGCAAGGTGTTTGCCCGAATGGTGGCGGCCATTCAGCCCGAATGGGTGGAGCCGCTGGCAGGCCACGTGGTAAAGCACCACTATTTTGAACCCCACTGGGAGCAGAAGCGTGCCCAGGTGATGGGGTACGAGAAGGTCACACTTTATGGCCTGGATGTGGTCCCCAAGCGCCGTATTCCCTACGCCAAGGTAGACCCCGCCGAGTGCCGGAATCTGTTTATTCGCCGTGCCCTGGTTGAGGGGGATTTCCAGTCCAGGGCGCCGTTCATTGCCCGTAACCGCGAAATGCTGGATACCGTCGAGAATCTGGAGAAGAAAACCCGGCGGCGGGATCTTCTGGTGGATGATGAAGTTTTGGTGGCTTTCTACGACCAGAGACTGCCATCGGATATCGTTAGTGGCCGACATTTTGAATCCTGGTGGAAAGGATTATCTGCCGAAGAATTGAAGAAGCTGGAGCTGACAGAGGCCGACGTTCTGCAAAGGCCTCTGGATGAGACCTCGGCCCAGCAGTACCCCGACTACCTGGAATGGGAGGGGGTGAAATACCCTCTGAGTTATGAGTTTGAGCCCACCAGTGAGCGCGACGGTGTCACCCTCAACGTGCCCTTGATGGCTTTGCGACAGATCCCCGCCCGGCGTCTGGAGTGGCTGGTGCCGGGGCTGCTTCGGGAAAAATGCATTGCCCTGGTCAAGGGGCTGCCGAAAGCGTTGCGCCGGAATTTTGTGCCGGTACCGGACTTTGTTGACGCGGCTCTGGCCAACCTGCAGCCGGGCAACGAGCCTCTGGCGATCAAACTGGGCGAGCAGCTGCGACGAATGACCGGGGTCCAGATTGATCCGGATGCCTGGCCGGAGGAGGAGCTGCCCCGCCACCTGAGGATGAACCTGAGGGTGACCGGCGACAAAGGCAAGGTCATCGCCGAAAGCCGAGACACCGATGAACTTCAGGCCAGACTGGAGGGCCGGGCCGAAGAAGCGCTGGCGTCGGCGACGAGAGATGAGCCCGGGCAAAAACAGGCGGGTGAATACATAGCTTGGCAATTCGGAACCCTTCCTGAGTACGTTCAAACGGAAAAAGGCGGTATGCAGGTCACGGTGTACCCGGCTCTGGAAGATCTGGGTAATAAGGTGCGGGCTTCGCGTTGTCTGGACAAGCTCACCGCAGAGGATACCCATCGTCGCGGCGTTGCGCGGCTGATTGTGAACCGGTTCGGTAATACCCTGGCGGATCTTGAGCGAAAGCTGCCCCGCTTCAAACAGTCTGCGTTGATGTTTGCACCGATCGGCCAGGCAAAGGGACTGCTGGATGATCTCGTTTTGTCGACGGTTATGCAGCATTTTCTGGCGGACCAACTGCCCAGAACCGAACAGGCGTTCGCAGAGCTGTTCGACCGCCACCGGGGTGACTTCATTCCTGCTCTGGAAGCTGCTGATGAGCGCCTGTTTCAGGCCATGAACGGCTACCAGAAAGTCGCGAAACAGCTCAAGGGCAAGATTAATCTGGCGCTGGCAGCAAGCATGGCCGACCTCAAGTTCCAGTTGCAACATCTGGTGTATCCGGGTTTCCTGGTCAATACCCCGGTTCAGTGGCTGGAACGGTTCGGAACCTATTTTGAAGCGGCGGACATCCGGTTGGAAAAAATGGCGCGGGAAATGGGCCGTGAGCGGGAATTTCTTCACACCATCGAACCATTATGGGCCCGGTACGCCGCCAAACTGGAGCAGCAGAAGCGTCAGGGTGTACGCGACCCAGAGCTGGAAACCTACCGCTGGATGATGGAGGAGTTCCGGGTGTCGTTTTTTGCCCAACAACTGGGCACGGTCATGACCGTTTCGGCGAAGCGGCTGGATAAACAATGGGAAAAGACCCGTATATAAGGTTTTAGGATGCACTATAACGGGGCCACTGGACGATAGTCCCACGGGCAATTCTGCCGGACTGTGTTAGTATTTCTGACATCGTGATGTCAGAAACCGTTTTTATAATTGTGACGTGGGGTTATTGTGATTAAAGCCGTCATCAGCGGAACCGGCCTGTATACGCCGCCCGCCATTATCGAGAATGATGAACTGGTTGAAGCGTTCAATCAGTACGTGGAGCTGTTCAACAACGAGCATGCCGACGAAATTGCCCGTGGTGAGGTCGCTGCCCTGCAACCCTCGTCTTCTGCCTTTATCGAAAAAGCCTCCGGTATCAAGCGCCGGCATGTTATTGATCGGGATGGTATTCTTGATCCCCACCGGATGACCCCCTACATTCCGGAGCGTAGCAACGATGAACCGTCGGTACAGTGCGATATGGCTGTAGCTGCGAGCAAGGAAGCCCTGGCCCAGGCGGGTAAAACGGCGGCCGATGTTGATGCCGTTATTGTTGCCTGTTCAAACCTGCAAAGGCCGTATCCGGCCATCGCCATTGAAGTGCAGGAAGCCCTGGGTATTGAAGGCTTTGCCTATGACATGAACGTGGCGTGCAGTTCTGCCACTTTCGGCCTGCAGGCGGCAGTCAACTCGGTCGAAAATGGTGCAGCACGTTCGGTGCTGGTGGTCAGCCCGGAAATCTGCTCCGGCCACTTGAATTTCAGGGATCGGGACAGCCACTTTATCTTCGGTGATGCCTGCACGGCGATACTGGTTGAGCGTGAGGAAGACACTAAAGCCGGTCAGGGTTTTGAAATTCTGGGTACTCGCCTGAAAACCAAGTTTTCCAATAACATCCGGAATAACTTCGGCTTCCTCAATCGTGCCGATGAATCCGGCATTGGCAAGGCGGACAAACTGTTTATCCAGCAAGGGCGGAAGGTGTTCAAGGAAGTTTCGCCCCTGGTGGCCGAGACCATTCAGGGCCACCTGGCATCCCTTTCCCTCAGCCCGGATAATCTCACCCGGATGTGGCTGCATCAGGCCAACCTGAACATGAACCAGTTAATTGCGCGCAAGGTTCTGGGTCGCGATGCCAGTGTGGAAGAGGCTCCGGTGATTCTGGACGAATACGCTAACACCAGTTCCGCAGGGTCCATTATCGCGTTCCACAAATACAAGGACGATCTGAAAGCCGGCGATCTGGGCGTGATCTGCTCATTCGGCGCCGGCTATTCCATTGGCAGCGTCGTGGTTCGCCACCGCTGAGCCTGTTTATCTCGCTGCCAGCGCCCGCAAGGTGTCTGGCAGCGGGGTGGATTTGCGTGTCGCCCGGTCCGTCCAGACGATTTTCGCATAGCCTTCCGCGTAGATATCTCCGGTATCCTTGTCTTTCAACAGGTGGTAAGTGTCCAGGCTGGTATTTCCGGCTTTGTCCGCGTAAGTTTCCACCACCACATTGGCGGGGTGAGTCAGCTCCTTCAGGAATGTGGCGCTGGTCTTTATAATGACCGGCCCGGTGGCATCTTCGGCACCACCGAGTTCCAGTGAGGCAAGCCAGACAATCCGGGCTTCTTCAAAGAAACGAAAGTAAACTGTGTTATTGGCGTGGCCGTATGCATCCATATCACCCCATCGCAGTGCCATGGTGAGGGAGCTGACGGGATTTCCCGGTACTGACATCGGATTTCCTCCGGAAGGTTGAAAAATAATAATAAAGCGCCGGTATTGTTGACGAAACTGAACAGGTTAAACAACCCAAGAGAGCGACATGAAAGAGCGTAAGTCCCGGCGCTGGTCATCCTGGATGGTCATCGCAGTTTTCCCGGCCCTGGCGGTCTTTAATCCGGCCATGGCCCAGAATCTCCAGGAGCCCCCGGGTGAACAGACTATGCCGGTTGAAACCGGCGATCCCTATGAAAATTGGAACCGAAAGGTCTTCGCCTTTAATGATGCTATTGACCGGTGGTTTCTCCGGCCGGTAGCCAAGGGCTATCGCACTGTCACTCCAGATCTGGTGGACCGGGGGATTACCAATTTTTTCAATAACCTGACCGAAATCCGTAACTTCACCAACAGCCTTCTGCAGCTGAAGGGTGAGTCTGCGGTTGTGGCGGTTGGCCGTTTTACCTACAACACGGTTTTCGGTCTTGGTGGTTTCTTTGATGTTGCCAACGCCTTCGAGCTGCCCGAGCGGCCGGAGGATTTCGGCCAGACCCTGGCAACCTGGGGCGTGGATTCCGGTCCTTACCTGATGCTGCCGTTGCTAGGGCCGTCCACGCCCCGGTATTTCACGGGTATGGCGGCGGACGGATTCATGCTGCCTTCGGCGTGGGACTCGGTCGAGAACCCCGAATGGTATTACCTGCGAATGCTCCAGATTGTGGACAAGCGGGCAGATCTGATCCCGGCGGAGAATTTCATTTCCGGGGATCGGTACACGTTTATGCGCAATGCCTTCCTGCAGCGTCGTGAATTCCTGATTAACGATGGTAAGATCACCGAAGATCCTTTCGCGAGTGATGATGACGATCTGATGCTCGACGATTTCTGAGTGTACAAGCCGGGAGGCGACAGGTGATCAAGGACCCGAGAATAACCCGTTTCCGAAAAATGCTGGCGCAGGCCACGAATTATGAACAGTGGAAGGCGGCCGCACTGGAGCTGGATTTTCTTGAGGGCAATGCGGAGTGGAAAGAAGATTTTGCCTCCGATCTTTACCATTACGAGCTGATCTATGATCGCCTGTCCAATCTCAAGCAGTATCGCCAACAGAATGATTTCGAGCGCCTGAAGCGCGCGCTCAGGGAAGGGTTGCATCACGACCTTGGCAACATGGGGAATCCGGCGCTGTACACCCGCTCCCGCGTCGGTACCAAACACCTGATTGAAGAATACATCACTCAGGTCTGTGAGTCGCTGGATTACCTGTGTGACCACCCGGTTCCTGGCTTCCCGGTGTATGACAAACTGCAGTTTTTCCGCGACACCCTGACGAGCTACGGGCGGCCCACCTTACTGTTGAGTGGTGGCGCCAGCCTGGGCATGTTCCATTTCGGGGTTATCAAGGCGCTCTGGGAGAAAGGCCTTTTGCCGCAGGTGATTGCCGGCTCCAGCATTGGCGCGATTATCGCCGGCATTCTGGGGGTTCATACCGATGCTGAAATTCCTGAAATGCTGGTGCCTGAAAGCCATAACCTGAAAGCATGGAAATGGCGGGGGTTGTTAAGCGCCATGCGCGGAACCGGTCTGATGGACCAGGACACATTGCGCCGATGCCTACGGGAGAATATTGGCGACTATACCTTTGAGGAAGCCTACCAGCGCACCGGGCGCAGTATTAATATCAGTGTGTCTCCGGTGCAGGCGCATCAGAAAGCCCGCTTGCTGTGCGGTTACACCTCACCGTACCTGTTGGTGTGGAGTGCCGCCCTGGCCAGTGCCGCTGTACCGGGTATTTTCCCGCCAGTAACGCTGATGAAAAAAGATCTTAACGGTAATTCGCTGCCCTACATGCCGCGGCTCAAGTTTGTGGACGGCTCTGTTGTGAGCGATCTGCCTATTGAACGACTGATGCACCTTTATGATGTAAATTTCACCATTGTCAGCCAGACCAACCCTCACGTGGTGCCGTTTCTGACTGATCGTGGCCAGGATGAAAAACTATCTCTGACCAATCTGCCGTCCCACTTGCTGAAATCCGAGATACAGTTCCACGGGCAAGGCGTATTCGATTACCTGCGAAAGCGTGTTCGGCCAGAGATTCTGCGGCAGCTATCCGGCCAGATGTATACCATTATGGCCCAGCGATACTCCGGCGATGTGACCATCGCACCAAACTATTCCCTGCGGCATTTTCGGCGTATGCTTGCCAACCCGAGCCCTGAGTATGTTCGTGAGATGATTCTGGAAGGTGAGCGGGCGACCTGGCCCAAGATATCCATGATCCGCTCCCACGCACGGATCTCGAAAACCCTGGAGCGTTGCGTTCGCCGCCTGAAACAGCAAAACCGGCGCGCAGCGGAACTCAAACTGGTAAGCGGTGATACCCCGGCCAGGCCCTGAGGAACCATGTACTACGATTTCTTCGGCTTTCGTGAGCCGCCATTTTCAATCGCTCCCGACCCCCGATATCTCTACCTCAGCGATCGCCACAAGGAAGCACTGGCGCACCTGATGTACGGTGTGCAGGGGCAGGGCGGTTTCATTGTGATCACTGGCGAGGTGGGCACCGGTAAAACCACGGTTTGTCGCTGCTTCATAGAAAACGCGCCGGCACATGTGGATATTGCGTTGGTCCTGAATCCACGCCTGTCCGCCAGGGAACTGTTGTCGTCCGTTTGTGATGAACTGGAAATAGCGCACCAACCTGATGCCAGTATCAAAACCCTTGTCGACAGCATCAACCAGGATTTGTTGAAAGCCCACGCTGCGGGCCGGCACAAGGTGTTGATTATTGACGAGGCCCAGAACCTCTCTGCTGAGGTGCTCGAACAGCTGCGCCTGCTGACCAACCTGGAAACCTCGGAAAAGAAACTGCTGCAGATTGTTCTGCTTGGCCAGCCGGAATTGCAGGAGATTCTGGCTCTGCCGGAACTTCGCCAGCTTAATCAAAGGGTCACGGCACGCTACCACCTGGATGCAATAGACCGGCAGGAATTGCCTGCCTATCTGCAGTACCGGCTCAATGTTGCCGGTATGCGGGGTGATATTTTTACCCCCGGGGCGGTCCGTAGACTGTATCGGGAAAGTCAGGGCGTACCCCGGCTTATCAATCTGATCAGTGACCGGGCACTGCTCGGAGCCTACGCGGAGGGTGATCATCTGATCTCCGTCACCCACATTCGCAAAGCGGCAAAAGAGGTCAATGGCGGGCTGGCGATGGCCCCGGCCGGCGGGACGTTCCGAAGCCGGGGCAGTCATGTATGGTTGGTTGTCGCCTCGGTCATACTGGCCATCATTGGCACCTTGTGGTTGCTTGAATTTCCTGGCTCACCCACCCCGGCACTCGCCGAGCCCAAGGCCGAACGATCCGTTGCAGGTGTGATTGAACGGGAGGCAGAGCCAGAGCCGCAAACGGTATCAGATTCTGACCAGCCGGAAATCCTGGCGCCGGAGCCAACAGCGCCGGGGTTCGTGTTTAACCAGCACACCCAGTCGTTGGCTGAGGCCTTCGGCGCCTTGTTTGGTCTGTGGGGCAAGAATTATGAACCGTCGGCCAACCCGATCGCCTGTGATTATGCCGCTACGGTAGGTCTGGCCTGCCTTGAACGCCAGGGCAGTCGCAGAAGTCTGGAGTTTATCAATCGGCCCGCCATCCTTCAGTTAAGGGATGAGCGTGGTCGGACCCGTCAGGTAGTTGTGGAACAGCTGGATGGTGAGCTGGCCATGATTGCGACGCCGGTGGGCAGCCAACAAGTGCCGTTTCGTGAGATTGAGGAATACTGGTACGGTGATTTCAGGGTACTTTGGCGAATTCCTGAGTTCATGACCGGCGATGGTTTCTACGGCGATGACTCCGGCCAGCAGTTATGGATCGGTGCCCGGATGATGGAACTTGCAGAGCGTCTGAGCAGCAGTGGGCAGGAGGCGGCCCGGGTCAAGCGTATGGAGATGACGGACCAGGTGCGCTGGTATCAGGAAAAACGCGGGCTCACTGTGGATGGTATTGCAGGCGCCATGACCATTATCCAGATGAACAACGATCTGGCCGAGAATATTCCTCGTCTGGTTTCGTCGGTGATGGTCAGGAGCGGGTAGCGTATGTCGTATATTCTCGATGCGCTCCGAAAATCCGAAGCGGAGCGCCGACAGGGCAGAGCGCCTGATCTCGGACAACCGGTACAGATGGTATACCGCCCCAAACGTAAGCCGGTATCGGCCGTGGTGTGGGTTGCACTGGCCTTGTTAGTGAACGCGGGTGTGCTTGCCTGGTTGTTCTGGCCGGAGCGAAACGCAAAGATCGTGACGGTGAAGGAGTCTCCTGCTGTAGCCCAGGAACAGTCCGAACCGGTACCCGATGTGCCGGCGGCTCAGCCTGAGCCGCTTGCAGAGACTGAAATAGCGGATCCGGTCCGGGTATCCGGAGGGCAGGACCTGTCTCAGGCAACAGGTACAGGCGTGGTCACTGAGGCAGATGATGATGCCATGTCAGATGAGCCCGGCGTCAACCAGCAATCCTGGGACGAACCTGTCGTCATTGTTCCGAATCGGTCCGAAAGTGAGTCGTCGCCACAATCTGCCTTGACGGAACGGGTGCCGCAGGGCAGGGTGCCTCACCTTGTGGAACTACCCCTTTCTTTTCAGAAGAGTGTCCCTGATTTGACCTTTAACAGTCACATATTTGCATCTGACCCCTCCGCCAGTCGTGTCATGATCAATGGCCATTACCTGAAGCCGGGAGACGGTTTTGGGTCGCTGCTGGTAGAACGTATTACCGAAGACGGCGTAGTGCTCAGCAAGAACGGTCAGTTTTTCCGTGTCGGTACTGTGCGTGACTGGGTGAGCCCGAGATAATGGCGCTGACAGAGGACGTTAAACAGCAAATTCAGCAAGCCTATCGGGATGTGCTGGCGGGCAAGGATATCCGTGCCCGTTATGGCCAGCGCTTGATGATTGCGGAGATTGCCCGGTACATGGGGGAAATCACCGACAACGATGGCCAGCGCACTTCCCCGCCGGCTACCTGCGTGGTGGAGGCTGGTACCGGGACAGGTAAAACGCTGGCCTACCTCATCGCCGCCATTCCGGTGGCGAAAGCCCTTGGCAAGACTCTGGTGATTTCCACCGCCACGGTGGCGCTTCAGGATCAGATTGTTCTGAAAGATCTGCCGGACCTGCGTAAACACAGCAAGCTGGATTTCAGCTGGACTCTTGCCAAAGGCCGTGGTCGTTACCTGTGTATGTCTCGACTGGAAGCGAGGCTGCACGATGAGGGCCATGGTGACAGCGATACCATGCCCTTGTTTCTGTTGGATCAGCCGGTAGACGACGAGGCCCGTAGCCGGGCTACCTTCGAGAACATGCTTGCCAGTTATGGTTCCCGGGACTGGGACGGCGACCGGGATCACTGGCCGGAACAGATTCCCGATGAAATCTGGCGTCAGGTGACGACTGATCATCGCCAGTGCACCAACCGGCACTGCGCCTACTTTGACAGTTGTGCGTTCTTTGATGCCCGCAAGGATCTGGACGATGCCGATGTGGTGGTGGCCAATCACGACCTGGTGCTGGCGGATCTGGCCCTGGGCGGTGGCGCCATTCTTCCGGAGCCGGAGAACGCGCTGTTCATCTTCGATGAAGCCCATCATCTGCCCGACAAGGCCCTGAACCATTTCGCCGCGTCGGTGCCGTTGAACTCCACCCGGCAATGGCTGAAACAGCTTTCCCAGGCGCTGGTCAAGATGCAGCCCTGGCTTCCAGCGGGCTCCCAGGCCGCCAAAGCGGTTGAAAAGATCAGTGCCGCGGGTCGGGATCTGGATCTGGCACTCACTCGCGTGTACGAAGAGGTTGAGCAGAATACCGGCTGGGAATTTAACGAAGAGCGCCGCAGTGCCCAGTGGCGGTATCCGGATGGTGCCTTGCCCGAGAAGCTGGCCGAACTGGCTGGGGAAACACGAATCGCCACGGCAGGGCTTTGTCGGCACCTCGGAACATTGGTCGATGAACTCCAGAGCGCATTCGATGAGCGCAAGGATCCGGAGCTGGACCGGGACACAGCAGATTCCTGGTACCCGGTAGTAGGTTCCTTTCATGCCAGGGCGGAAGATCAGCTGCGGTTGTGGATTGCCTGGAGCGAAGGTGTCGCCATCGTCAGTGATGAAGAGGAGCCGGTGGTCGAAGCTCCTGCCCGTAAAGGCCCACCGGCGGCAAGGTGGGCAGTGCGCCAGCGCTGGGACCATGCTGAAGACATTACATTGTTCAGCTCGCCGGTACTGGCCGATAACCTGCTTTATTCGAGATTGTGGTCGAGGGCTTACGGAGCGGTGCTCACCAGCGCCACGCTGACGGCGCTCGGGCGCTTTGATCGCCTTCGTTCACGAGCCGGATTGCCTGAGGCCAGCCGTTATCTGGTAGTGCCCAGTTCTTTCCGGTACGCCGAAATGGCGACGGTAGAAGTGCCGGCCATGGTCGCGATGCCTACCGACGATGGTTTCGCCGATGCCTTGGTCAAGCGTTTACCGGAGCTCTGGGCCGGAGAAAAGGCGACACTGGTGCTGTTTACGTCGCGCCGTCAGATGCAGCAGGTTCGTGATGCGCTGGCGCCTGAGTACCCGGAACTGATCCTGACCCAGGACGATATGGCCAAGAATGAGGTGCTCAGGCTGCATTGCAGCCGGGTTGACGAAGGTAAGCCCAGTGTACTGTTTGGTGTGGCCAGTTTTGCAGAGGGCATTGACCTGCCGGGGCGCTATCTGCACCACGTGGTGATCACCCGATTGCCCTTTTCGGTACCGGATGACCCCATTGAAGCCAGTCTGGCCGAGTGGGTGACCCAACGTGGAGGCAATCCCTTTATGGAAATCACGGTGCCGGACGCTTCTGTCAAACTGGTGCAGGCCGTTGGCCGCCTGCTGCGAACGGAACAGGACACGGGGCGGGTGACCATTCTGGACCGCAGGATTGTGGCTCGACGCTACGGGCAGTTGCTATTGGATGCACTCCCGCCGTTTCGCCGCATCATTGAACACTAGATTTCTCTCATGCCTGTAAATTGACCCATAAAAAAAGAGCCAGCCCGCAAGGGGTGGCTCTCATGGAAGGGGTTCTTAACGAACCCGGGCGTCGAAACAACGCGGAACAAGAAGTCTGAAGGCCTGAATTTCAGATTTCGAGGTAAGGCGTTAACCTCACCATGGTTAAATGATAGGGCTTAAAGGGGCGTAAACGGATCGTCCAAAGGGCGTAGTGACCAGGCTTAATTGGTGTCAAATGTGATATTCATCACGTTTTTGCGACATCCTCCAGCAACCCCACCTCCCTTGCTTTCGCCAGCGCCTCGGTGCGCCGGCTCACGCCGAGCTTGCCGTACAGGTTCCTGATGTGCGCTTTCACGGTAGCCGGGGCAACGGACATGCGCTCAGCAATTTCTTTGTTGGCAAGCCCCTGGTGGATCAGCACGAGAACTTCCTGCTCACGCTGGCTCAACGGTTCTGTCAGGACATTTACAGTCTCGCCCCCCGGGCGGGCAGTATCGATGGGGTGATTGGCTTCCTGGGAGCCATTAAAAGACGCCTGGCCAGGCTGTCCGGCGGCCAGATCCCTGAGCATCCCGAGCAGTTCCCGGTTCCACCGCCCCGGGGTTCGCAGTCTGGGAAAATCCAGTAGCATGTCCCGTAGTGCAGTGCTCTCTTCCGCAAACAGGCGCAGAAAGCCTGCGTTTTCGGCCCGGTCCAGTGCTTTCTCCAGCATGGCATCGGACTCGTCATTGCGGCCCTCGTGGGCCAGCGCCTCGGCGTACACCAGTAAAATCTCTACCAGGTGTCGATTGTGCGCGTTGCGTTCTGCGGCTGGTATCAGGGCGGACAGGGTGTTCTGAGCCTGCTGATATTCGCCCAGTGCATTCTGTACCCGGGCCAGGGCAATCTGGTTCTGCTCCCGGTTTAGCGGGTTGGTGGCTGGTTGATCCAGGGTGGGCTGCAAACAGGCGCGAGCTTTTTCGGCATGGCCGGAACTCAGGTAGCACCTTGCCAGCAACGCGGAAGCGGCCGGGGGCTCGAATACAATGTGTTCCCTCCGGCGCCGGCCGGTTGTCACGGCATCTTCCAGTGCCTCAACCGCCGTTTCCAGGTCACCCCGGGTAAAGGCGAGGTGTCCCCGTACGTACTGGATCACCACATGCTGGCCCGGTTCGGTACCCTTTCGTACATGATCGAGCAGGGGGGCCAGGTATCCGTCGGCGGTGCTGATCTGGTTTCGCTCGCGATAGATTTCTGTCAATGCACTGTTTTGCCAGCAGGAGATCAATCTCGGCTGGCTGGGGTCGGAATAGTGTTCGTCTACCCATTGTCGTACTCGCCCAGTCGTCTCAAGAGCAAGATCGGTATCGCCACGGTGGTATTGAATCCAGGCGAGCAGACCGCCGGATGATAGAACCGTACTGGCTTTGCGTTCTACCTGGCCATAATGAACGGCAGACTCCAGAGCCTCCTCGGCATCATTGAGTTCGCCCTTGCCGAAATAATCCAGGCCCAACCCGTAATAGGTGACGGACTTCAGGGGAATGCTGATCTGATCAATGTCCTTGAGTACCTGTCGGGTAAGATCCGAGGCGTTTTTCTCATCGTTGCGGGTGCGGGCCAGATAGGATCTCACCAGCGAAATCTCGCTGTGCAACGCCAGGGCGCCTTCCGCGTCCGGGTGTGAATCGGCAACACGGCGGTCCAGCAGGTCCTCAACTTCCAGCAGAAGCGGGTCCAGGCTTTCAACCCGGTTTGCGAAAAACAGGCCCCAGATTCTGAGCATCTGCAGTTGCGGGCTGTCCTGAATCTTGTGGGCAGGGATAGCATCCAGCCATTCAAGTACCGGAAGGTGATAGCCGCCATGAATCAGGTTGTTGCCGTGTTCCGCCAGAACCGCCGCCAGATGGTCGGTATCGTTGCGCCGGACAATCTGGACAATCCCTTCCTGGACATGGCCATGGCGCAGTAGCCAGTCAATGGCTCGGGATTGCAGTTCCGAGGCATGGGAGGGGGCGGCACTCTGGATTCGCTGTAACAGGGCTTCCCGAAACAGATCGTGGTAACGGAACCACTCGTTGCTGTTGTCCAGCGGGATCAGAAAGAGATTCTGGGACAGAAGGCTGGATAGCTTTTCCTGACTGTCCTGGCGTTGCCTGACGGCATTGCACAAAGGGGCGCATAAGCGCGGACAACAAGCCGTTTCCAGCAGGAAGTCCGTCAGATCTTCGGGAAGCTGCTCAAGCACTTCTGTAAGGACATAATCGGAAATCAGTCGGCTGTCCGGTGAGCCCAGGGCCTGACCGGGCAGGACGGCTTCTTTCTTGCCGGCCAATGCTGAGAGCTGCATGGCGGCGACCCAGCCTTCGGTTTTACGGCATATCGACCGAATGTCGTCCTCGGACAGCTCCATGGCCATCGTACTGCGGAAGAATTCCTGACATTCCTCTTCGGAAAACGCCAGCAGACCGGGGTGGATGTCCTGAACCTGGCGGCGGACGCGCCAGCGGGCCAGTGGCAGCGGTGGCTCAGTTCGTGACGCCAGGGTCACCAGGATACCGGGTGGCAGATAGTCCAGAAACCACGCGAGTTGGCGATGAAGGGTGTCGTTACTGATAACGTGGTAGTCATCCACCACCAGAGACCAGGCATTGCCATCTGCCGCGAGAACATTCAAAAGGCCGGTAATGGCGGGTGTGAGCTCGTCGTCGTCCTGCCTGGCCAACAGTTTCTTGCAGTCCTCCAGTCCGATCAGGCCGGCATGCTCGAAGGCGCCAATCACGTACTGCCAGAACTGCCTTGGCTTGTCGTCCTGCTCGTCCAGTGAGAGCCAGGCGGTGGGCATGCTGTTGCCGGCGCACCACTGGCTGACCAGTGTGGTTTTGCCATAACCCGCCGGAGCAATAACCAGATTCAGTCGTTTGCCGGATTCCGGTTGCAGCAGGGTATCCAGCCGTTGACGTTGAACGGCTCTGGAATCGGGTGTTGGCCGGAGGAATTTGGTTGTCAGCAGCATGGCTTCCCGGGATCTGGGCATGTTTGATTAGCGATTGTGTGCTTTGTCACAGACAAGTCAAGGGCTGTGTTGACGCAAGGTATTGTCGGGCCAGCGAAACCAGAGATTTGGTCTACACTGAATACAGATTGTCTTGTATATCAAAAAAGAATGAAAAATTGATCCTTTATGCGTATTATTCGGTTATGAATCCACCAGGGTTCTCGAGTTGAGCCTGAGGCACTGACTCAGGGCCGGAAATCCAGGGAGCGACAGAATTAATGAAATTACAACAGCTGCGTTATATCTGGGAAGTTGCGCACCACGACCTGAATGTGTCCGCCACCGCCCAGAGCCTGTTCACTTCACAACCGGGCATCTCCAAACAGATTCGTTTGCTCGAAGACGAGCTGGGGCTTGAGGTGTTTGCTCGAAGCGGCAAGCACCTGACCCGCATTACTCCCGGCGGCGAGATCATCATCCGGGAGGCAGGGGAGATCCTGCGTCGGGTCGAAGGCATCAAGAAAATCGCCCAGGAGTTCAGTAACCAGCGTAAAGGCGACCTGAGCATCGCGACCACCCACACCCAGGCGCGTTATGCGTTGCCGCCGGTGATCCGGGGCTTTATCGAGGAATACCCGGATGTGTCCCTGCATATGCATCAGGGCACGCCGATGCAGATCTCAGAGATGGCCGCCAACGGTGCGGTGGATTTTGCCATTGCCACTGAAGGCATGGACCTGTTCAACGACCTGATCATGATGCCCTGCTATAAGTGGAATCGCTGCGTGATCGTTCCCAAGGATCATCCTCTGGCCAAGGGCCAGGAACTCACACTGGAGGAACTGGCGGAGTATTCGCTGGTTACCTACGTATTCGGGTTCACCGGGCGGTCCAAGCTGGATGAGGCATTCCAGTCACGGGGACTGACCCCGAAAGTGGTGTTCACTGCAGCTGATGCCGATGTCATTAAGACTTACGTGCGATTGGGGCTGGGGGTCGGCATTATTGCCAGTATGGCGTTCGATCCCAAGGTGGATACCGATCTCGTGGCGCTGGACGCCAGCAAGCTTTTCAGGCCCTCGGTCACCCGTATTGGCTTCCGCAAAGGCACCTTCCTGCGGGGCTATATGTATGACTTCATGGAGCGGTTCGCGCCCCATCTCACCAAGCAAAAGGTGGATGAAGCCGTGGCTCACCAGGGCAGCCGTTCCGAGATTCAGGAACTGTTCAAGGATATCGAGCTGCCTACCTACTGAGGTTGGGGCCAATGAAAAGCCCGCGGGCCGTTAAGGCGACGCGGGCTTTTTTGTGGGCTCAGCTTCGGGCGGTTCAGCCAGACTTGCCGATCAGGTTGCCGGCATGCAGACCACATTCCTTGTGTGTGGCTTCTTCCCACCACCAGCGTCCTTCGCGCTCGTGCTGTCCAGGGAGCACCGGACGGGTGCAAGGCTGGCAACCAATACTGACGAAGCCCTGCTCGTGTAGACGGTTATAGGGCGCCTCAGACATGCGGATGTAATCCCAGACTTCTTTGGAGCTCCAGTTTGCCAGCGGGTTAAATTTTATCAGTGGCTTTGCATCAGTTGAGAAGGCGGTGTCCAGCTGGACCACCGGCACCTCATTCCGGGTACCGGGGCTCTGGTCCCGACGCTGGCCCGTGACCCAGGCATCCAGAGTGGCAAGCTTACGGCGCAGCGGGTTAACCTTTCGGATACCACAGCATTCCGAATGACCCTCTTCGTAAAAACTGAACAGGCCTTTGCGGTTGACCATGTCCTGAACTTCTTTGGCATCCGGGAACAGGACTTCAATATCGATGCCGTAGTGTTTTCGCACCCGATCGACAAACTCGTAGGTTTCCGCGTGCAGTCGGCCGGTATCCAGGGTAAACACCCTGAGATTGTCGGTCAGTTTGTGAGCCATTTCGATCAGCACGACGTCCTCGGCGCCACTGAACGAAATGGCAATGTTGCCATAGTGGGCGAGGGCGGCTTTCAGGATCGCCCTGGGGCTTTGACCATCCAGTTCGGCCCGGAGAGAGTCGATATCAGTCATAATCATCCAGTCTGTACCAATAACTTGTGTGGCTAGCTTAGCAGTAAACCTTTAATGCCCTGAAGGAATGAGGATCTATATCTTTATGCCATCAAAGATGGGCAACACCGGATACACGATGCATTTGGCCGCGCTTTTTCATATCATACGCCCACCAACCGGGGCGCAGGTGCCTCATCTTTTTATTTATCGTTCAGGAGACCGTTGTGGAACTCGCATGTCTTGACCTTGAGGGCGTACTCATCCCGGAAATCTGGATCGCCTTTGCAGAAAAAACCGGCATTGAAGAACTCAAGGCAACCACCCGGGATATCCCTGATTACGATGTCTTGATGAAGCAGCGCCTGCGCATTCTGGACCAGCACGGCTATGGGCTGCCGGAAATCCAGGAAGTCATCGGTACTCTGGACCCGCTGCCGGGTGCCCGGGAATTCCTCGACTGGCTGCGTGAGCGTTTCCAGGTGGTGATTCTGTCGGATACCTTTTACGAGTTCGCCATGCCGCTGATGAAGAAGCTCGGTTATCCGGCGTTGTTGTGTCACAAACTGGAAGTGGCGGAGAGTGGCCAGATCACCAATTACCTGCTGCGTCAGCGGGATCCGAAACGCCAGTCTGTGCGTGCATTCCAGTTGTTGAACTACCGGGTGATCGCCGCTGGTGACTCCTACAACGATACCACCATGCTCGGCCAGGCAGAGGCGGGCATTCTGTTCCACGCGCCCCAGAACGTTATTGATGAGTTCCCGCAGTTCCCGGCGGTACACAATTTTGACGATCTGAAACAGGAATTTTTGAAGGCGAGCGCGATTCACAGCGCCTGATCTTTCGAATCGCTGATCTGTGCCGCGGCTGTGCGGCTGTGGTGCAGATCAGAGCTTCAGCTTTTCCAGAAAGTCCATCAGTGGTTTGACCTTGGTGAGTGTCTCCTGATACTCGGCCTCCGGGTCAGAATCCGCCACAATGCCTCCGCCCCCCCAACAACGAATCGTACCGTTGGACTCGCACAGCAGGGTTCGTATTGCGATGTTGCTGTCCAGCCGGCCATCAAGTCCGTAATAGAAGACAGAACCACAATAGGGCCCTCGCCAGTGAGGTTCCAGTTCGCGAATAATTTCCATCGCCCGGATTTTCGGAGCGCCGGTGATGGAGCCGCCAGGAAAGGCATCAAACAACGCCTGAAGCGGGCTGACTTCCGGTTTTAGGGTGGCCTTGATATGGCTGACCAGGTGGTGGACATTGGCGTAGGATTCAAGGGCAAACAGCTGCTCAACCTGCACGCTTCCGGCCTCAGCGTGGAGGCTGAGATCATTCCGCAACAGGTCCACAATCATCAGGTTTTCGGCCCGATCTTTCTCGGATGCCTGAAGTTCATTTGCCAATTTGATATCGGATTCCGGCGAGGAGCCCCGGGGGCGTGTACCTTTGATGGGGCTGGTCTCGACTACGCCCTGGTCTATTTTCAGAAACCGCTCTGGCGATATGGAAAGAATCGAGTCGTCTCCGGCTCTCAGGAAGGCGCTGTAGGGCGTCGGGTTGGCTTCCGTGAGCTTCTCGAAGGCGAGCCATGGATGGCCGCAGTATTTGCCAGAGAATGCCTGGGACAGGTTGGCCTGATAACAATCGCCAGCTTCTATGTAGCGCTTGACGGCTTCGACACCCGACTTGAATTCTTCCGGCGTTTGCGCCGGAGCAAACGGGGCTTCCATGTGCCAGTGCATCTGGCGGTTTGCCGGAGCCGACAGCCATTGTTCAATCTGATCCTGAATCGAAGCAGGGCATGCCGGATGAATCCAGAGCCAGTAGCGACCGCTATTTCGGTTAAAACTTGCGGTCCAGAGATAGAGGCCGGCTTGCATTAACGGAACGGTGGAGGCGTCGTGCAGTTGAGCCAGCCGCCGTTCGCGGGCGTAGCCCAGCTCGTACCCCAGATAGCCGATCCAGCCGCCTGGGAGAAGATTCGGGTCGGTACCGCGCTCTACCTGAAATGGTGCGGCAAGCTCTTCCATTTCCCGAGCGAGACTGGCGGTATCAATGGGGGGCGTACTGTCACCAGTGAGTTCCTTCGAGCACACGGCCATGGCCGAGAAGCCACATAAGGTGCCGCGACGGGGACTATCGCCTGTGCTACCAAGAAAAACGAAATCGGATGCCCGGCAGGCATGCATCATAAGCTGGTGGTAGGTCGCCCGGGTAAGTTCCCGCGTTGTTGCCCGGCCCAAGGGTCCTCCGGAATCTTGCTGAAATGATAAACAGGCCACAAAAACAGCGTTGTAGCGTTTGCGGCGGCACTGATCTAATGAAATAGCGTCCTGTTCGGACGGGGAGAAAAAGCCGGTGGCTATTCTAACCGAGATAGCAGGGCACCCCCAGCATAAAAACAATGTAAAAGCCGTGCGCTCCTGTTGTGCGAGCTTTTTGAGGAAAGTGGAGTAGGTATGACACAGCAAAAATCCCGTTTTATGACCTTTCTGATGTTTCTGGTTTCGTTGCTGATGGCACCCGGTTACGCCAATGCCCAGCAGCCGTCTGAAGCTGAAATCAAGGAGATGATCCAGGAACAGTTTGAGCGGATGTACCAGAAGGGGGTCGATGACCTTGGAAGCCGGATCGTGGTGACGGGTGGGGTAAAGCCGTTCGCCGTGGTAACCGACACGGGAGACAAGACCAAAACCATTCGGATCAAGCAGATTGAGGAAATGCCGGCGGATGTTGCCCTTGAGGTACTCCGGCGTTCGCTCATTGCACTGGTAAAGAAAGGCAAGATCGGCGCGACGGCAGTGTTCTACACAACGGCCAATCCCAATAAAGAGTCGGAGGCGGACCGGGTACTGGTGGTCGAGATGGAGCATATCTTCGGACCAACGCTGGCCCAACTGGTGCCTTTCACCATTGATGAAGGTAAAGCGTTTTTTGGCGAGCAGGTGGTTGTGGAGATGGAGAACAAGATCTTCAACATCAATGTCGATGAAGAGCCGGCTGAATAGTGTTTTGTGTCCGACAATCCAAGTATCGATTACGTGAAGGTGGTCACGGAACATTCAGTTACCTCTGCAGTACTCTGTAGCCGTGCAGATACAAAAGTACACCAAACAGTCTGCATGAGATGGAAATAACAACAAACTGTTCCAATTAGGAGAACGTTATGAAAGGCCTGAAAAAAATCGCACTGGCAACGGCCGTTGCTGCAGCTCCTTTTGCCGCTCAAGCTGATCTGAAAGCGCTTGACGACACCACCATGGGTAACGTGACCGGTCAGGCCGGTGTGACCATCGAACTGGAAACCGAAGTTTCCATCGGTGAGTTCCGCTACACTGACGAAGGTTACCTGGCAGTTAACGACATCTCCATCGGTGGCGGCTCCGTTGAGCGTGATGCCAACGGCGCGGTAACTGGCGTATCCGGCATGCTGGATGACCTGGTTATCGACATCGACGTAGAAGCCGACGGTGACGCGTTCATTGATGTTCACAGCATCTCTGGCGCTCCGATCGACTTCGCCATGGCTGTTGGTTCTGCCTCTCTGAACGCCACTGACGGCAGCGGTGACTCTACTCTGCTGGCCAGCAACATCGGTATCGAGGGTAACCTCGGCCTGCTGAACATCCGTGTGGATACCGCCACTGACAACCTGATCATGAACGTTGGCTTCAACGTGACTGATATGGATATGGACGTGGACTTCCTGGGTGTTAACGTACGTGACCTGACCGTTTACGGTGCTACCTACTATGAGAACGGCGGCGCTGTTGACGCAGCGAGCATGTTCGCTCAGGCGCAGATCACTGTTGGCAAGGGCACTTCTGCTGCCACCGGTGGCGACGCTCTGGAAATCAGCATTCCTCAGTTCGTAGCTGACATCGGTGTTGGCGCGGTTGAGATCGGCGGTGAGTCTATCGGTTCCTTCCGTGTAGACAACCTGGCTGTGACCAACACCACTATGAAGGTTTATGGTCACCAGTAAGTTGACCTGACACCTTAACGTGGTGAGAGCGCCCCGCACTGCGGGGCGTTTTTTTGTCTGACTGAATCAGTAGACAAAAAAGCGGCGACCAGAACGGTCGCCGCTTTTGGTTTCAGGGAGGGAGGCAAATTACTGGTCGGGCACCTTAATGGAAAGGTCAAACCCTCCGCCGGGGCGGGGGGTCAATGTAATCGGGCCTTCGTTGATTGCTTCGGGGATCTGGATCTGATCAATGCCCGGGGGATTACCGATACTGAAATTCAGATTCTGGCCATCGAAGCCAATGCCCAATTGATCATTCAGGAAAGTCTGGGTGAAGGGCTCGTCCGGAATTTCCGGTTGCTGACCAAAGATAATGGGCAGTGTCCTCGGGGTGAAGTCCGCAGGTGGCTGTGCTCTGGCCAGTTCGTCGACCGGAAGCAGCAGGGCTCTGCGCAGGAACTCCTCTTCGGCATCGGAGAGCGCATCTTTCTTGCCCTCATCCAGATAACGCTGAAGAACTTCCCGATACGCTTCCTCTTCAGCTTCGCTCAGAACGGGCTCACCTGGCGAGATGGTGAGGGCACGGATAATCTTTTCACGATCCGCCTCGGACTTCTGTTGCTGGCGTGGGACAACAATAACGGCGGAATCCTCCACGTAGGTTTCTACCATTTCGTCGGAGGTCATGGTTTGTACGCCGGCCCAGGCCGGTGTGAATGTGGTGGCCGTGATCGCGGCTGCAAGCAGTTTGCGACGCATTTGTGAATGCCTCATGCTGAATCGGTTCAAAAGAGGCGCTGCTGAGTGTACTGCTTCAGTCAATACGCTTCATACTATCACTTTTGAGTATTCGGTTTGTCCGACAGTTTTTCAACCGTAAAGTGCCTGGTGTGTGATCAGAATCCGGTGCTCGAGGGTAAATAGTTAAGGAACCATTATTTTTGTGGTTTTATGTCCGGATTACTTGCAACCACATTCCTTGAACTTTTGGGCCTGAACCCAGTCGCAGGAGCATGATGCGAAATTCTTTAAACGCCCGTTGGCGACGATGGATCAATCGCCGAATTCCGAGAGCAGACAGCCAGACCCTCAGCCAGAAGAACATCTTCATTCTGCCCACCGCGGCCGGCGTGGTGTACGGCTTGTTGCTGTTGGTCATGCTGATTACCGGGATCAATTACCAGAACAGCCTTATCTATCTGCTTACGTTTATTCTCGGAGCCTTGTTTGTGGGAGCCATGCACCAGACCCACAGAAATCTGTCCGGTCTTTCTGTTGCCCTGGTCCGTCCCGGTGAAGGTCGGGCGGGTGACGACATTCCGTTTGTGCTGCGGGTGACTGCAGGTAAGGATCCAGGCCTTGGCCTGAGCCTGTCGGTTGAGGATTCATCGGTTGAGAGCGTGCATGTTTCGGCGGGTGAATCCCGGGACGTGTTGCTGCCAGTGCCGTCTGCCCATCGCGGCTATCTTCGTCCGGATCGGATCCGTATCGAAACCCGTTTTCCGTTCGGGCTTTTAAAGGCCTGGTCCTGGTTGCGTCCTTTGTCTGCCGGAGTGGCCTTTCCCAGGCCTTTGGCGGCACCCGATGCTGCCGGAACCGTGCAGGATGGTAGCGAGGCCGCGTCGTCTGCGCCTGTGGCCGGCCAGGACAATGCCGACCTTCGGCCCTGGCGTGAAGGCGATATGAGTCAGCGGGTCATGTGGAAACGCTTTGCCCGCTCAGGCCAGATGATTGTGGCCGACTGGCAGGGCGAGCAGGGCAGTCCGCACTGGCTGGATTTTCATGCCTTTCCGGGTGTTGATACCGAGTTGCGGCTGAGTTATCTGGCCTGGATGGTGGCAGACCGGGTTCAGAAAAACGCAAGGTTCGGTCTCAGTTTGCCCGGCGATACCATTGAGCCGGACACTGGCTCCCTGCATGGAGAGCGTTGCCTGCGCGCGCTAGCGGTGTGGGGCGAGCAACCGCCAAGGGATCCCGGTGGTCAGCCTTTTGGTACCCGTCAGGCCGAAAATGCGAAAGCGGGAGTGTCTGGATGAGATCGACCATAGCCAGAGTTTTCTCCGCAAAACCGGCAGAACAGGCATCCATCGAAGCCATCCCCGGTAACGCGCTTTTGTGGTTGATTGCCAGTTTTGCACTGCTGCTGGTTCCCCAATGGGATCGGCTGCCCTGGTGGCTCATCGCGGCCTGTGCTGTGCTGGCGGGCTGGCGCTGGTTGGCACAAAAGGGCCGCGTGAAACTGCCAGGGCGACTGCTCCGCACAGGAATCATGGTGACTTTGATTAGTGTTTATGCGGCCACAGTGCAGGGGCGGTTCACCGTGGATACCGCCGCTTCGTTCTTTGTGTTGGCCGTTGGGTTGAAATGGCTCGAAACCCGGTCCGCCAGGGATTTCTATGTGTTGTTTTTTATTCAGGTTTACCTTGCGGCCGTGAACTTCCTGTTCAAACAGGACATTGCCTGGGCATTGCTGACGTTCGCCGCCATTGGGTGCCTGATGGTGGGCCTCCAGATTCTCAATGCACCGGATCTACCCGGTAGTCTCAGGGCTGGCTGGAAGCGCCTGGGTTTGCTGCTACTGAAAACGCTGCCAGTGGTTGTCCTTCTGTTTGTCTTTTTCCCACGCATGGCGCCGCTCTGGAGTGTTCCGTTGGTGTCCGGCCAGGCCCGCAGTGGGATTTCCGATACCATGCGACCAGGCGACATTTCCAATCTGGCCCAGAGTAGTGAAAGGGCGTTCCGGGTAACCTTCGGGGGCGAGTCGCCACCGTATCGGGAGCGTTACTGGCGGGGTCTGATTCTCGACTATCTGGATGATGAAACCTGGCGCCAGAGCGACCCCGACGGTTTCCGGCGGCCAGCCAGGGTAGACAACGACGGTGGTGTCGGGCCGTTGCGAAGTAATGAATACGATATCCTGCTGGAGCCGACAGACCAGCGCTGGGCGTTTGCTCTGGAGAACTCGGTAGCCGTCTCGGGCAACGTGGTAAGTACGCCGGAGGATTTGTTCCGCTTTCAGCGCCCCGCCGACAGCCCGGTGCGTTATCGCCTGGCCCGGGTTTCCGCTGTGCCAGCGCCGGCTGAAGCTCTTTCCCCGGCAGAAACCCGGCGCTATCTCCAGCTTCCTCCATCCGGCAACCCCCGGGCCCGGGAGCTGGCACGAGAACTGTCTCAAGAACTGTCCCATCGGGAAGTCGTCAACACGTTGCTCCGGCGTTTTCGGGAGCAAGCCTATTTCTATACGTTGCGCCCGCCCACCATGCCAGACGACGGTATTGATGCGCTGTTGTTTGATGAAAAACGGGGCTTTTGTGCTCACTATGCCGGTGCGGCGACCTTTGTCTTCCGGGCAGCCGGGATTCCTGCCCGAATTGTGGTCGGCTATCAGGGCGGCGACGACGGGGCTGGCGGAGATTACCTGATTGTCCGTCAGTACGATGCCCACGCCTGGGTGGAGGTGTGGCTGGAAGGCCGGGGCTGGGTGAGGGTGGACCCGACAGCTGCCATTGCGCCAAGCAGGATTGAATCCGGGTTGCGGGATGCGGTGGCCGATGAGGGCTCGTTCCTGGAAAACGATTTGACGTCGCCTCAGCGATACGGTGATGTCGCGATCCTGCAATGGGCGTCGCTCCAGCTCGATCGCATCAATTATCACTGGCAGCGATGGGTTGTAGGTTACCAGGGGCAGAGTCAGATGGATCTGATGTCCCGGTTGCCGGGCAATTTCGGACTCAAGGAACTTGGCTACCTGACGGCCGGATTGGTTGGCGTCGCCCTGCTGATCGCAGGTGTCGTCTCGGCTCTTTCGATTCGCCGCGCCCGTAAGGATGCTTTCGGCCGGGTGGTTTTGGCCTGGCATCGGCTGTGCGAACAGGTGGGCGTGCCGGTCCGTACCGGTGAAACCCCCACGACGCTGGCAGAACGCCTAGCGGATGCGCGCCCGGAAGTCGAATCTTCGGCCCGCCTCTTTGCCCGGGCCGTTAACAGCCATTACTATACGGCCTCAACTCAGGAAGTTTCCGCGCACGAAGCGCGCAGGCTTGCCCGGCTATTGAAAACGATGAAACGGCAGTTGCGCCGTAAACCTGAACCCGCTTCACGGACGCTCCGACATGACTGATATTGCGAAGGACATGCCCTGGCTCGGCCGCGCCTGGAACACGGTTCAGCAACGCCTTGCCCAGGATCGGTTGCCTCACGCGCTGCTGGTCGTTGGTGAGCAGGGCGTCGGGAAAAGGGCGTGGGCAGAAGCGGTCGCTGGGCTGCTGTTGTGCGACCAGCAGGTCGGGCTCGACAACGGAGCACCGATTGCGTGTGGTCAGTGTCGCCAGTGTCAGTTGATCGCGGCGAACAGCCATCCCGATGTCCGGGTGTATTCACCGGAAAAGTCCCGGATGGTGAAAGTGGATCAGATCCGCGCGCTGTCGACGTTTGCCGTGGCCTCGCCGCAGGTTGCACACCGCAAGGTGGCCATAGTCGACCGGGCGGATCAGCTCAACATCAACGCCGCCAACGCATTGCTGAAAACCCTGGAAGAGCCTTTGCCGGATGTGACCCTGTTGCTGCTCCAGGAATCCGGGCGGCCGGTACTTCCCACCATACGATCCCGCTGCCAGGCCCTGACCATACCGTTACCTGATGCCGAGGATGCCGGGCGATGGCTGTCTGCCCGGGTATCCGAGTTGGAGGAATCCACCCGCCCGTCGCCGGACACTCTGGCCAAAAGTCTGATGCTGGCGGGTAATGCTCCCAGGCTGGCGCTGGAGTATGCCACTGGCGAGTTTCTTGCGCAGAGGGATGAGGCCTTCGAGGCATTTCGACAGTTCATGAAAGGCCAGATGACTGTAGGAGACGCCGCCCGCCGCTTTAAAACGCTGGGACTGGACGATACATTATGGCTGTTTGAAAGCTGGGCTGCGGACCTGGCCCGGTGTGGTGCCGGGGGCGAAGTTCAGGACCCGGAGGCAGCAGACATGTTGGGCTATCTGGCCAGATCCAACCCGCCGTGGCGCGCTCATCAATTGCTGGAGCGGGTTCGGGAAAGCCGGAGTGCGGGCATATATAACGCAAGCCCGGAGCTTGAGGCCACTCAGCTTCTACTGGCCTGGCGGGAGTTGATGCCCCGGAAGCGGCAGACAACGTGAGCGTTGTTCAGGATCAACTGCTATCATTGCGAAATATCAGTAAATTTGCGTAAAAGGTATTTGATATGGGGCCCGGATTCGGAGCACGCAGCGGTATTCTAACCCTGACGATCAAGGACAAGGCGGTTCTCTATGCGGCGTACATGCCCTATATCCGCCAGGGAGGCCTGTTTATTCCTACCCAGAAGCAATATCAGCTGGGCGATGAGGTGTTTCTGCTGCTCAACCTGATGGATGAGCCGGAGAAAATTCCGGTGGCTGGCAAGGTGATCTGGATTACCCCCAAGGGTGCGCAGGGAAACCGGGCCGCAGGCATTGGCGTGCAGTTCAATGGCGATGACGAAACTGCCCGCACCAAGATTGAATCCTACCTGGCCGGCTCGCTGAGTTCCGATCGTCCCACTCACACCATGTAAGGCCGCTACCGAATGACGGAGACCTCGTTACCCGGTAGCGTTCCAGAACCACAGGCCGGTTGCCATGAAATGCACTGGCCCCTGGATAACATAACTCTTTCGGGTCTGACCTGGCCGAACTCCAGCGAGGAAAGCTCTCGACCACCGGCTATCCTTCTGCACGGCTGGCTCGACAACGCCATGTCCTTTGACCGACTGGCGCCGTTGTTGGCCGAGAACACCACGGTACATGCGGTGGATATGGCAGGGCACGGACACTCGGGCCACCGGCCGCCGGGTTACAGCTATTGGCTAATGGACTACGTCGGCGATCTTTCCGAACTCGTGGAACGGCATTTTCCTGAAAGCGAACGTTACCCTCTGGATCTTGTGGGGCATTCTCTCGGCGGGATTGTCTGCGCACTTTACGCCGCCGCATTCCCGGAACGGGTGCGCAGACTGGTGATGATTGACAGTTTGGGCGCGCTCAGTCGGCCAGCACGTGAGACGATCCCTCAGTTGCGGCGGGCATTACAGAAACGCAGGGCTGGTTCGGCTGCTCCGGCGGTCTATCCGGATATTCAGAGCGCGGCCCGAATCCGTGAGGGCGGGCTGAGCCCCCTGAGCCCCGAGGCGGCAAGAACGCTGGTGCCCAGGAACATGCGTACGGAAACTGGCGGGTTTATATGGCGCACGGATGCCCGTTTACGCCACCCTACACCGTTGATGATGACCGAAGAACAGGTGAGGGCGTCTTTGTCTTCCATCCAGACGCCCACTTTATTCGTAAGGGCAGAAGAAGGGTTGCTGGTTTCCCGCGGCGGGCTCGATAGTCGTGCCGATCTGGTCCCCAACCTTGAAACCGTCGATGTGCCCGGTGGGCATCATTGTCATCTTGACGGGGAGGTGACTCCCGTTGCCGAAGCGATTAACAGGTTTCTCTTACATGATTGATCGTGGTAATTCCTCGATGGTCGGTGCGCTGGCCGGCCTTATGTTGTTATGTTTGTCCATTCCTGCAATGGCGGCGTGGCCCGAAGACGCGCCAGCCCCTTTTCCGCAATCAACGCTTGAATCCACGGTCGAGATACAGTCTGCTGGCCACCTGGTGCTTTTTAGTCCGGTTCGGGAAATTCGTGATGAAATCCGGTCCGAGTCCATGGCTCGCTTGCCGGTGCAGGGTCAGGGTCAGCTGTTTCAAATCTCTCGTGACGCCACACGTCAGGCTGCGAGGGCTCATTACTACCAGCAGTTATCTGAAGGTGGCGCGAAAATCCTGTTTGAGTGTGCAGGCATCGCCTGTGGCCGGAGTAATGTCTGGGCCAACCAGATCTTCCAGCAGTCTCGTCTTCTGGGAAGGGATGCCACCCAGGATTACCTTGTTGCCGCCACAACGGCAGACGACGGGCAGCAGTGGTTGACCCTTGTTTACACGGTGACAAGAGGCAACCTGCGGGAGTATGTCTGGGTTGAGCATCTGAATGTTGGTTTCGGTACGGCCATTCCGGGGTATACCATTGGCGCAGGCCCGATAGAGGGGCCTTTGGTGGTACCGTGGTCAGGTGGAGTGACATTTCGATTTGAGTGGTCGGCAGATGACCGGCGAACCCTGAATGACTGGGCTCAGGATGGTACGGAAGTGGTGCTCGCCTCGTTCACCGATCTGGAGCAGGGTGAGTCGCTCGAAGGTGCCTTGACACGGTCCCGCGCTGCGGCCGAAAGCCTGGCGGCCCTGCTGGGCAAATCGGGCATTTCGCAGAGTCAGATACGCATTGTCCCGGTTGGGCCGGTCGTCCAGATAAACGATCCGATTCGGCAGGGTAACCGGGTTGAGGTTCTGGTTATCAAGAGGTAAGGAAATGGCAGAAAAGGATAGCCCGGAAAAGGAAGCGTCCGGTAGAACCGCAGCCGCACAGGATGGCGTCACGTCGGTAGTGACCAGTTCTGGTATTTCTGCGGCATCAGCGCCGGCCAGTACCGAGCGCATGGAGCCATTGCCTGGCAAGGGCAAAACCGTTGCACTCACCCTTGGTAGCGGCGGCGCCCGTGGCTATGCCCACATCGGTGCGATTGAAGTCCTTCAGGAACGTGGTTACGAGATCGTTGCCATCTCCGGCTGCTCTATGGGCGCCCTGATCGGTGGCATGTACGGTGCCGGCAAGATGAAAGACTACAAGGACTGGGTGACCGGGCTCGGCCAGTTTGATGTCTTGCGGTTGCTGGATGTGACCTTCACTTCCGTCGGCGCTATTCGTGGAGAGAAAGTCTTTTCGGTGGTGCGGGATATTCTGGGCGATACGCGTATTGAGGATCTGCCCATTGCTTACACCGCCGTAGCAACAGATCTTCTGGCCCATAAGGAAATCTGGTTTCAGGAAGGCCCGCTGGACCAGGCTATCCGCGCCTCCATTGCCATACCCAGCGTGGTGACGCCTCTGGTGCTCAACGGCCGGGTACTGGTGGATGGCGCACTGCTCAATCCATTGCCTATTATTCCCACCATCTCAGCCCATGCAGATCTGGTGATGGCCGTTAACCTGAGCGGTGAGGATGATCAACAAAGGCGCATTCCAGACGCTGCGTTTGCTCCGGAAGAAACCAGTAGCGATATGGAGGAATGGGTCGATGCCATTCGCGAAAAGGCGTCCCGCTGGTTTGATTGGGATACCCTGAAAACGCTGGGTTCCCGAAAACCGGAAAGTGGCGAGTCGCCGGAACAGAAAATAAGCCGGGAAATGGCAAAGAAAACAGCACCCGAGAAAAAGCGTGAAGACGAATCGGGGCGGTCCAGGCATCGTGACGAGCACGAGACCATTGACTGGGACAAGCTGGGCATTGGCAAATTCGACGTAATGAACCTGACCATCGAGACCATGCAAAGCGCGTTAGTGCAGTACAAGATTGCCGGCTACCCACCGGATCTGTTGGTTAACATTCCCAAGAATGCCTGCAGAAGCTACGACTATCACAAGGCCCCGGAGCTGATACAACTGGGCCGGGAGCGGATGTTGGCCGCTCTGGACCGGTTTGAACAAAGCCGCAGCAGCTCCGGCCCACTGGCTCTCTGAGCCACAAGAGCTGCAGCCCGCGCCGCAATGCGCGTATAATGCCGCGCACCATTAGCCAGATCAGGAAGCTAAGTTTTGACCAGTCCCGTTGACGACCTGCACTCCATCCGTGACCTGCTCCGGTTCACAGTTTCCCGTTTTGCGGCTTCGCCAATCTACTTTGGCCATGGCACTGATAACGTCTGGGATGAGGCCGTTCAGCTGGTATTGCGCAGCCTGCATCTGCCGCTGGAAAATAACAATCTGTTCCTGGATGCGCGACTGACACGTTCAGAGCGGGAGCTGATTCTTGAGCGCGTAGAACGTCGGGTCAACGAGCGTATTCCGATTGCTTACCTGCTGGGTGAAGCCTGGTTTATGGGGATGCCGTTCAACGTTGATGAGCGCGTTCTGGTTCCCCGTTCGCCGATTGGCGAACTGCTGGAGAACGGTCTCCAGCCCTGGTTAGGCGCGACGCAGGTCCAACGAATTCTGGATTTGTGTACGGGCAGCGGCTGTATCGGTATTGGCGCGGCGACGGTTTTTGACGATGCGGAAGTGGATCTGTCTGATATTTCGGCGGATGCCCTCGCCGTAGCTGAGTCCAATATTGAACTTCATGGACTGGAGGGGCGCGTACGCGCGATTCAGTCGGATGTTTTCGAAAACATTGAAGGTCGCTACGACGTGATCGTCAGTAATCCGCCTTATGTGGATGCGGAAGACCTTGCAGACATGCCGGCCGAGTATCACCATGAGCCAGAACTGGGCCTGGCGGCCGGAGACGATGGGCTGGACATTGCCCACCGCATAGTTGCCCAGGCTGCCGATTACCTCACCGACGACGGACTCCTGATTGTGGAGGTTGGCAACTCCTGGGGTGCCATGGATGATGCCTACCCGGATTTGCCGTTAACCTGGCTGGAATTCGAGAACGGCGGCGATGGCGTATTCCTGGTCACTGCCCGGGATCTGCGTGAATGGCAGGCCCGAAAAAGCTAAGATCGTAAATTACAAAACCTGTATAAAGTGCTGAATTATGTCGGGAAATACATTCGGAAAGCTGTTCACCGTCACCACCTTTGGTGAGAGTCACGGCGCGGCCCTGGGCTGCATTATCGACGGTTGCCCTCCGGGCCTGGAGCTGTCGGAAGAAGATATGCAGCGAGATCTGGATCGCCGCAAACCCGGTACCTCCCGGCATACGACCCAGCGTCGTGAAGCGGACGAGGTTCGGATTCTGTCTGGTGTGTTTGAGGGCAAAACCACGGGCACACCGATTGGTCTGATTATCGAAAACACCGACCAGCGTTCCAAGGACTATTCCAAGATTGCTGCCCAGTTCCGTCCTGCTCACGCAGACTACACCTATCACCACAAGTACGGTGCCCGGGATTATCGTGGGGGTGGTCGCTCTTCCGCCAGGGAAACCGCCATGCGGGTTGCTGCCGGCGCCGTCGCCCGGAAGTTTCTTGAGCAGCGCCTCGGGATCAAAGTGCGGGGTTATCTTTCCCAGTTAGGGCCGATCAAGGCAGACAAGCTGGATTGGGAGCAGGTTCACCAGAATCCGTTCTTTTGTCCGGATGCAGACAAGGTCTCCGAGATGGAAGCCTACATGGATGCTTTGCGTAAAGAAGGGGATTCGATTGGCGCCCGCATCAATGTGGTTGCGGAGGGGGTCCCTCCAGGTCTTGGTGAGCCGATTTTTGATCGTCTGGATGCCGATCTTGCTCACGCCCTGATGAGCATCAACGCGGTCAAGGGTGTGGAGATTGGTGCCGGTTTTGATTGCATCGAGCAGAAAGGGACAGAGCACCGGGATGAGATGACGCCAGAAGGCTTCCTTTCCAACAATGCCGGTGGTGTTTTGGGCGGCATTTCCTCCGGCCAGCCGATTGTTGCCAGTATTGCCCTTAAGCCAACTTCAAGCTTGCGGTTGCCCGGCAAGGGCATTGATGTAGACGGCAACCAGGTAGAGGTGATCACCACTGGTCGGCACGACCCCTGTGTCGGTATCCGCGCGACGCCCATCGCCGAAGCCATGATGGCGATCGTCCTGATGGATCATTACCTGCGTCATCGCGGCCAGAACGGCGATGTAGAAGTCACCACGCCTGTCCTCGGCCAGCTCTGATCCAGGGGAGGCGCTACCATCTACTGGCGGCTGTCGAACCTCTATTTCTGGTTTTTTGCCCTCCTTGGAGGGCTTTTGCCCTATTGGTCCCTTTATCTTGAGGGGCAGGGCTACTCCTATCTCCAGATCGCCACATTGATGGCGACCATCCAGCTAACCAAGATCGTGGCACCCAGTGTTTGGGGGTACATCGGTGACCGGACCGGCCAGCGGGTCCGCCTGGTGCGTTTTGGTGCTATTTTCGGCTCGCTGTTTTTCGCCGGCGTGTTTCTGGAACCCGGATTCTACGGTCTGTTGCTGGTCATGCTGGTGTTCACCTTCTTCTGGAACGCCATTTTGCCGCTATATGAAGTCATTACCCTGCGGGTACTCGGCAAGCATCGGGACAAGTACGGCAAGGTTCGTCTTTGGGGCTCTGTAGGATTTATCGGCGCAGTGGCTCTGGTCGGCGGGCTACTGGAGCTGGTGGAGATTCAGTACTTGCCGTGGCTGTTATTGCCCGTATTTGCAGGGATTGCCGTCTCGGCATTTCTGGTGCCTTCCGAGCGTGGCGAGCGCAAGCAGCAATCTGCACCTGTCGGTAGCCTCAAAGCAATTGTCACCCATCCGGCTGTGATCGCTTTTTTCGCGATGAATTTTCTGCTTCAGGTATCACATGGTGCCTACTACACCTTCTTCAGTATCCACCTGGAACAACATGGATACGGCAAACTGGCCATCGGGTTACTGTGGTCACTCGGAGTCATCGCGGAGATATGCCTGTTTCTGATTATGCACAGGCTATCCCGGCGTTTTAGTGTACGGCAGGTGGTGCTGGGGGCGCTGGTGCTGACTATGATCCGCTGGGGCCTGATTGCCGAGCTTACGTCGGTATTGCCGGTGCTGATCTTTGCCCAACTGTTGCATGCGGCTTCTTACGGCGCATTGCATGCAGTATCCGTCCAATACATTCAGGGCTTCTTCGGTAAGCACCATCATGGCCAGGGTCAGGCTCTTTACAGTGGCCTGACCTTTGGCGCCGGCGGGGCGCTCGGTGCATGGTTATCCGGTTTCCTGGTGGATGGTTTCAGTACCTCCGCGGCGTTCTGGGGTGGTGCCGCCGCGATGGCCCTTGCGATTATCGTAACCTGGCGGGGTTTGCAGCCGCCACCTCAGCCCCAGCACGATCATTGACTGGACTCTGGTCGCGTTTCTTCCTCTTCTACTATCTGCAGCAATGCCTGGGCGGCACTGCCCAGTTGTCGGCGGGAGAGCGCCACGGCACCCAGAACCCGGGTAACAGGGTGGGGCACTTCAAGCACTTTCAGGCTGTTATCGAGCATGCTAACCGGCAAAATGCTCCACCCAAGGCCAACGCTTACCATCATTTTGATGGTTTCCAGGTAGTTGGTTGGCATCAGGGGTCTCAGGGTGAGGTTGGCTTCCAGAAACAGACGGCTGACCACCCGGTAGGTGGCGGTACTGGTGTCCGGTAGCAACGCCGGGTGTGGCGCGAGGTCAGAAAGTTCAGGACTCGCCAGTGCTGCGAGAGGGTGTTCTTTCCCAACCACGAAGGCCATTGGGTCTGGCCACTGGGCGAGGATGGAGAACTCCGGATTCATGCTGTCGCTGAGGGTCACAAAGGCCAGTTCAGCATTGCGTTTATTCATCTGGTCGTAGGCGGCATCGGACTCCATGAATTGCAGATGCAGATCTACTTGAGGGTATTCCCGGCGGTAGCGGCGCAGCCAGTTGGGCAGGTGGTGCAGGCCGATGTGGTGGCTGGCGATGGCGTGGAGTTCGCCTCCGATGCTGTCGGCGCTGGTGGTCAGGGCCATGCGGGCGTTGTGGATTTCGTCGAGGATTTTGCGGGCATGGGGGAGGAGTCTTGTGCCGGCTTCGGTCAGGCGGATTTCCCGGTTGCTGCGGTCGATCAGTCGGGTGTCCAGTTGGGTTTCCAGGGCGGCCAGGCGTTTGCTGATGGCTGGCTGTGTCAGGTGTAGGGTTTCAGCGGCTTCTGAGAAGGAACCCTGGTCGACGATTGTCAGGAATGCTTTCAGGGAGTTTGCGTCCATAAACGGTGCTCCAATAGGTGCGTGGATTCCATGTCGGTGCAGGGATCAGATTCAGGAACCCCCTCCCAAAAACCGCTACAAGCACGTCCGTGTGCGCTTCTCTCCGGCCATCCATGGCATCCGACATTTTTGGGAGGGGGTTCCTGAATCTGCTCCTCATACTTGGGTGCAGGTTTCAGGACTTCACGACTCATGTTCGTGACCTGCGCCGAAGTATGGCTCTACTATTGTTGATTCCTGTTCGGAATGCAAAGCATAAAAAACATGAATTGAGGTTATTCGTGACGCAGGGGTATGATGTCACTATTCGAAGCAGAAACAGAAACCCCCAGAGAGTGAGAGAGAATCATGGCGGGCAAGACTTTATACGACAAATTGTGGGACGACCATTTGGTCAAGCAGCGGGACGATGGTTCAGCGTTGATTTACATTGATCGTCAATTGTTGCACGAAGTGACATCACCTCAGGCCTTTGAAGGGCTTCGTCTGGCTAACCGCAAGCCTTGGCGGATTGATGCCAACATCGCCACGCCGGATCATAACGTACCGACCACGGATCGTGACAAAGGCATCGACGGTATTGTGGATCCGGTCTCCCGCACTCAGGTGGAGACGCTGGACAAGAACTGTGACGAGTTCGGTATTCTCGAGTTCAAGATCAAGGATCAGCGTCAGGGTATCGTGCACGTGATTGGGCCGGAGCAGGGTGCGACGTTGCCGGGCATGAGCATTGTCTGCGGTGATTCTCATACTTCTACTCACGGCGCTTTTGGCTGTCTGGCTCATGGTATCGGCACGTCTGAAGTGGAGCATGTTCTGGCGACCCAGTGCCTGGTCCAGAAGAAGATGAAGAACATGCTGGTAAAGGTGAACGGCAAGCTGGGCGCGGGTGTTACCGGCAAGGATGTGGTTCTGGCGATCATCGGCAAGATTGGTACCGCCGGTGGTACCGGTTACGCCATTGAATTTGGTGGCGAGGCGATCCGTGGTTTGAGCATGGAAGGCCGGATGACCATTTGTAATATGTCCATCGAAGCCGGTGCCCGGGTGGGTATGGTGGCAGTGGATGACACCACCATCGAGTATGTCAAAGGTCGTCCGTTTTCGCCCAGGGGTGAGACCTGGGACAAGGCGGTTGAATATTGGCGCACGCTCCACAGCGACGATGATGCGGTGTTCGACAAAGTGGTTGAGCTTGATGGTTCCGCCATTCAGCCTCAGGTGAGCTGGGGCACGTCGCCGGAGATGGTGGTTGGTGTAGAGGGCGCGGTGCCGGATCCTGCGAAGGAAGAGGATCCCATCAAGCGCGAGGGGATCGTCCGCGCGTTGAAGTACATGGGCCTTCAGCCGAATCAGAAGATTACCGATATCAAGCTGGATCGCGTGTTTATCGGTTCCTGCACCAACAGCCGAATTGAGGATCTGCGGGAAGCTGCGGCGGTGGTAAAGGGTCGCAAGGTCGCGGCCAGCCTCAAGCAGGCGATGGTGGTTCCGGGTTCCGGTCTGGTCAAAACCCAGGCGGAGCAGGAAGGTCTCGACAAAATCTTTATCGAGGCGGGTCTGGAATGGCGTGATCCGGGTTGTTCCATGTGTCTGGCCATGAACGCCGACAAGCTGGGGCAGGGTGAGCATTGTGCGTCTACCTCAAACCGGAACTTCGAAGGTCGTCAGGGCTTTGGTGGGCGTACTCACCTGGTAAGCCCGGCCATGGCCGCCGCGGCAGCGGTGACTGGTCACTTCGTTGATGTCCGTGAATTGATGAACTGAGCCACAGGAGAGAGACCATGCGAGCATTTACGCAACACCAGGGCATTGTTGCCCCCATGGACCGTTCCAATGTGGACACGGACATGATCATTCCCAAGCAGTTTTTGAAGTCCATCAAGCGCACGGGCTTTGGCCCGAACCTGTTCGATGAGCTGCGTTATCTGGATGAAGGCAAGCCGGATCAGGATTGTTCCAACCGTCCGCTGAACCCGGATTTCGTGTTGAACCAGGAGCGTTACAGGAACGCCAGCGTGTTGCTGGCCCGGACCAATTTTGGCTGCGGTTCCAGCCGTGAGCACGCGCCCTGGGCGCTGGATGATTTCGGTTTCCGGGTGATTATTGCTCCGAGCTTTGCCGATATATTCTACAACAACTGCTTTAAGAATGGTCTTTTACCTATTGTTTTAAATGAAGAAGTGGTTGATAAGCTGTTCCGGGAAACCGAAGAGAATGAAGGCTATCAGCTGACGGTCGATCTCGAGGCTAAAACGGTGGCGACACCCGGTGGTGAGTCGTTCAGTTTTGATGTTGATGATTTCCGCCGTCATTGTTTGCTGAACGGTCTGGACGACATCGGCGTGACCCTGGAAGATGCGGATACCATTCGCGCTTATGAAGAATCCCGGCGCAAGACCGCTCCCTGGTTGTTTAATACTGCAAACTGATTAACAAGGAATTGGATTATGTCCCGTAATGTATTGCTCCTGCCGGGCGACGGCATTGGTCCGGAGATTGTGGCAGAAGCGGAGAAGGTTCTGCATAAGGTGAACGACCAGTTCGGGCTGGCGCTGAGTTTTGAATCTGCCCTCGTTGGCGGTGCGGCGATTGATGAGACTGATACGCCGCTGCCTGAAGAAACCCTGGAGAAGGCCCGTAAGGCCGATGCGATTCTGCTGGGGGCTGTAGGGGGGCCAAAGTGGGACAGCCTCCCGATGGCGAAGCGCCCGGAAAAGGGACTGTTGGGGCTGCGTTCCAACCTTGAGCTGTTTGCCAACCTGCGTCCGGCCATTCTGTATCCGCAGCTGGCGTCTGCTTCGTCCCTGAAGCCGGAGGTGGTTTCCGGGCTGGACATTCTGATCGTCCGCGAACTCACCGGTGGTATTTATTTTGGACAGCCTCGTGGTGTGCGTGAGCTGGAAAGCGGTGAGCGCCAGGGCTACAACACCTACCAGTACACCGAGTCCGAGATTCGGCGTATTGGCCGGGTTGCCTTCGAGGCGGCCCAGCAACGAGGCAAGAAGCTGTGCTCGGTTGACAAGGCCAACGTGCTGGAAGTGACCGTGCTGTGGCGGGAAATCATGGAAGACCTGAAGCGGGAATATCCGGATGTGGAGCTTTCCCATATGTACGTGGATAACGCAGCCATGCAGTTGGTCCGTGCGCCCAAGCAGTTCGACGTGATTGTGACTGGCAACATGTTTGGTGATATTCTTTCTGACGAAGCGGCAATGCTCACCGGTTCTATCGGCATGCTTCCCTCTGCGTCACTGAATTCCGAAAAGCAGGGTATGTATGAGCCGTGTCACGGCTCGGCGCCGGATATTGCCGGGCAGGGCATTGCCAACCCGCTGGCTACCATCCTCAGTGCTGCAATGATGTTGCGTTACAGCCTGAATGAGGAAAAAGCCGCCCAGGCCATCGAGGCGGCGGTCAGCAAGGTGCTGGACCAGGGGCTGCGTACCGCCGACATTATGTCGGAAGGCGGTCAGAAGGTATCCACTCGCGACATGGGTGAGGCGGTTCTGAACGCGCTTTAAAGCACCACTGGTTTGCTCAATCGAGACCCGACAACGGCAGGATGCAGCCGTTGCGGGATCATCCATCCTGTCCCTGCCAGCGATAACGGTAGCGGGCGGGCATAAAACGAGGTTCAAAGGTCGCACATGAAGCGAGTTGGACTTGTAGGTTGGCGCGGCATGGTGGGCTCGGTCCTCATGCAGCGCATGCGTGAAGAAAATGATTTTGCCGACATTGATCCGGTGTTTTTCACCACTTCCCAGGCAGGGAAGCCGGCCCCGGACGTAGGCAAAGACGGCGTTCCTCCACTGCAGGACGCGTTCGATATCGACATCCTCAAGGGGATGGATGTGATCGTTACCTGTCAGGGCGGCGATTACACCACCGAGGTTTACCAGAAGCTGCGTGATGCAGGCTGGGACGGTTACTGGATTGATGCGGCATCCACTCTGCGTATGGTCGATCACTCTGTGATCGTGCTGGATCCGGTTAACCGTAACGTGATCGATGCGGCCCTGGATAAGGGCGTAAAGGATTATATCGGCGGTAACTGCACCGTGAGCCTGATGATGCTGGCCCTGGGTGGCCTGCTGGAGCAGGATCTGATCGAGTGGGTGTCTCCGATGACGTACCAGGCAGCGTCCGGCTCTGGTGCCCAGAATATGCGGGAGCTGTTGAACCAGATGGGCGCGTTGAATGAGAGCGTCAAATCTGAGCTGGCTGACCCGTCTTCCGCCATCCTCGACATCGATCGCAAGGTGACCGATACCATGCGTTCCGGCGATTTCCCCACTGAGCATTTCGGTGTGCCGCTGGCGGGCAGTCTGATTCCGTTTATCGACAAGCAGCTCGATAACGGCATGAGCAAGGAAGAGTGGAAAGCGGGCGTCGAGACCAACAAGATTCTTGGTCGGAGTGACAACCCGATCCCTATCGATGGTATCTGCGTGCGCATTGGCGCCATGCGTTCCCATAGTCAGGCGCTGACCATCAAGCTGAAGAAAGACCTGTCAGTTTCCGAAATTGAAGGCATTCTGGCCAAGGCCAACGACTGGGTGAAAGTTATTCCCAACGATCGCGATGCCACCATGCAGGAACTCACTCCGGCCAAGGTCACTGGCACACTGAGCATTCCGATTGGTCGAATTCGCAAGTTGTCCATGGGGCCGGAATACATTTCCGCTTTCACGGTGGGTGACCAGTTGCTGTGGGGTGCTGCAGAACCGCTGCGTCGGATGCTGCGAATCCTTCAGGAACGTTAAAAAGTGTTACACAGCGGTAATTAATGCCAACTGTGTCCGGTTTTTTGCAAGCCGGTCAGGGGCGGAGGCTGATTTCAGCGTCCGCCCCTGTTATTTTCAAGGGCGCTAAGGAGTTCCGCCCGATAGATAAAAAAACGGTGCAAGGATTGCAGCTGATTGATTGATAAAACGGGTTTTATCAACAATACTTGCCAAACCGAACGGTATAATTGCGATATAAAAACGAGAAATAACAAGGCGAAAGTCATCCAACCTCGTCCGATTCTGTTGAGATACGGCAGTAAAGAATAACGGAGACTGGAAAGGAATAAGCATGAAGGTACGCAAGCTTGCGGTTGCCCTGGCGCTGGCGGGAGGGCTCGGCTCTGGAATGGCTCAGGCGCTTGGACTTGGAGAAATTGAGCTCCAGTCCTGGCTGAATGAGCCACTGGATGCAGAAATATCACTGAATCAGAGTCGCGGTGTTGATCCCGGTGAAGTGTTCGTCAATGTGGCACCGGAGGCCGCCTATGAGCGCGTCGGCCTGGACCGCCACCAGTTTCTGAGTCAATTAAGGTTTGAAGTGGTTACCGGGACGGATGGCAACCTGGCCATCAATGTTTCCTCCCGGGCGCCGGTACGCGAGCCGTATCTGAATTTCCTCCTCGAGCTGACCTGGCCCAATGGTCGCCTGATGCGGGAATATGCCGTGCTGGTCGATCCTCCGGTCTACGCCGAGGAATCTGGTATTGAGGAGCAAGTCAGTGCTCCGGCCACGACAGCCACCCGACAGCAGCCGGCGCGCAGCCAGGAATCTGTTCGCCGTCAGGCGGCAGCAGAAGGCACCATGTCGCGGGGCTATCAGGCAGATACGTTTGGTCCGACAGGGCCCTCCGACACACTCTGGACCATTGCCCAGCAGGTACGTCCGGATGGTTCGGTTTCCATGCAGCAGGTTATGCTCGCGATTCAGGATCAGAATCCTAATGCGTTCATTGGTGGGAATATTAACCGCCTGAAGCGTGGTGAGGTGTTGCGGATTCCTTCCCTCGATCAGATTCGGAGCCGTAGCCGCGCTGAAGCCAATCGAGTAGTTGCACAGCAGAACCAGGAATTCCAGTCTCCGAGAACCGTTGATGCAACGGATACCGCCCAGGCTGCGGCAGGACAGGGTGCTACTCAGGCGGCAGCGGGTGATGAGTTGCGCCTGCTGGTTGCCGATGAATCGGAATCCCGGTCTACCGAAGACGGTGGTTCTGCCGGTGGTGACGGCGATCTGCCGGGCGGTGTTGATGCCGGTTCCGCAGTTGCGATGGAAGAGCTGGAAGCCGCAAAACGCGAAAATGACGAACTCAATACCCGTGTCCAGGATCTACAGGACCAGGTTGAGACCCTGCAGCGGTTGCTGGAACTGAAGAACAGCCAGCTTGCGGATATGCAGGGTATGGTGTCGGAAGAAGAGTCTCCAGCTCCGACCGATACTGCTGAGACAGAGTCTGACGTTGAACCGGCGACAACACCAATAGAAGGTGATCTGGGTGCCGGCACCGGTGAAGATCCGTTCGGTGGTGGTCAGGCTGATGAAGTCCTTGAAGGTGAAACGGCCGACACACCGATGGCGGAAGAAGATAGCGCCATGGTCCCGGACGAAGCCGATATTGCAGGTGAAGAACCGTTTGGTGGTGATGTCGAAGGGGGTGCTGCTGATGAGGTGGTGGCAGAGCAGCCTGCCGTTACCGAGCAGGAATCTCCATCTGAATCCGAGCCCGCGGCCGTCCCGCAGACCCAGCAGCCAAAGCCGCTGCAACCAGTAACGGCGCCTGAAAAGGCATTTCCGGGTAACATTATTGACGGTATTCTGAACAATCCGATGTATCAGATTGCCCTCGGTGGTGGTCTTATCCTTCTGCTTCTGTTGTTGTTGCTCGTGGCACGACGCAATGCCAATCGCGAAAAAGAATTCTACGACCAGTTGAACAGTGATGAAGGCGAAGGCGGTGATTCGTTCGACCTCAGTCTCGAAGATGAGGGTGAGGCAGAAGCGGAAACCGGTGATGCCATTGCCGAAGCAGAAACCTATGTTGCTTACGGTCGTCACGATCAGGCAGCCCAGGTGCTCGAGAACGCCATTTCACGTGAGCCCAGCCGTACTGATCTGCGCCTGAAGCTGTTGTCTGTGTATGCGGACAATCAGGACCGCGACGCGTTTGAAAAGCAGTACCGTGAAGTTGAAGCGCTGGATGATGAGGCAGCTATCCAGGAAGCTGAATCCCTCCGGGAGCGCCTTGCTGAAGCTGAAGCGATGCCCAGCATCGACGACCTTGAATCCCAACTGCGCTCGGATTCGTTCGGCAGTCAGCCAGAGCAAGGGCCGGCCACCGAGCATGCTTCGGATGACTGGGATATCTCTGACGAGCTGAAAGCTGACGAATTTGAAGCCACTTCAGAGCCCGCTGATGAAAATGAGTTCGGTGAGCTGGAATCCGATGTCAGCAAAGAATCCGATGGCCGGGATGACATGATTGAGTACGATCTGTCCGGCATCGGTGAAGAACCGGAGTCTGAAGACGAGTCCGCCACCGAAACGGATTACGCTTCCCTTGATCTGGATTCCGGTCTGGATGAGGCAGCCGGGACTTCCGAATCCAAAGAAGAGGACTTCAGTCTGGATTTCGAGTCGGCCTTTGAAGACGACGCACTCGCCGGTTCAGATGAGCCCTCCTTGGAAACCGATGAAGCGGAGCCGGTTGAGGCGGATCAGTCTGGTACCGTTTCGGATCAGGAAGACGATCTTGAGCTGGGCTTCGATCTTGATGACGACCTTGAGCCGACGGAAGAAGAGCCAGTTAAGCCGGAGGACACCGAGGTATCGGATCTGGACCTGGAGTCTGATTCGCTTGACGAATCCTTCCTGGACGAGCTTGATGCGGAGCTGGATAAGGTTGCCGGCGAGGATGAAGACCCCTCTGAACTGGAGCTCGGCGAATCTGATCTGGATGACCTGGAGCTGGATGTGTCTGATGAAGATCTGGCGCTGATGGAAGAGTTCTCTGATAACGGAGAGCCTGCAGTTCCTCAGGAAGACGAACCATCCCTGGAAGATGAGCTTGGGCTGGAAGATGCGCTCAGCGAATCCGAGGCTGATGAGCCGGGCGTTGACCAGCAGAATCCGGAAGAGCTGGCGGAGCAGACAGAAGAGGTTGCTGAGGCCGAACCGGCTCCTGAAGAGCTGGAGGACGAAGTAGTGCCTGTGGCGTCAGACTCACTCGATGAAGGCTCCACTCGCAGTGATAGCGGGTTGGATATTGATGAGAGCGCTCTGGACGACGAGGATGACTTTGATTTCCTCGCCGGTACCGATGAAGCCGCCACCAAACTTGATCTGGCACGGGCCTACATCGAAATGGGTGACAGCGACGGTGCCAGGGATATTCTGGAGGAAGTTGCTCTTGAGGGTAACGAAGAACAGAAGGCAGAAGCGCAAGAGCTTCTTAAAAATCTCTCCTGATTCGTTATAATCAACTAACCGCGGCGAGCGCCGGCCATTGAGCCGGCGTTTTGCTTTTTCAGTGGACATCAATCGGGTCAGCACTTGTTCCTCACGCCTCAGCCTCTCACCACAGATAACGCCATTGGTAATGGACGGGTTGCCATCATCTTTGAGTACGACGGTCAGGCCTTTCATGGCTGGCAATTGCAGAAGAGTGGCGTGCGTTCGGTGGAGGCAGAACTTTCCCGGGCCGCGGCCCGCGTTGCCGACCATCCGGTCGACCTGGTGTGTGCAGGCCGCACCGACGCCGGCGTGCATGCCAGTTTTCAGGTGGCCCATTTTGACACGCCATCGGTTCGAAACCTTCGTTCCTGGGTCATGGGAATGAACACGGCATTACCTGATGACATTTCTGTGCACTGGGCAGGGAACGGTCAGGGCGATTTTCACGCCAGGTTTTCCGCGATTTACCGACGTTACCGGTATGTGATCTACAATCATCCGGTGCGCCCGGGGATCCAGCGTGGACAGGTGTCCTGGACCTTTCGTCCGTTGGATGCCGAAAGAATGCATTGTGCAGCCCAGGCACTGGTCGGCGAGCATGACTTCTCCTCATTTCGCGCTGCCGGTTGCCAGTCCCGGACTCCGGTTCGGTTTCTGGAGCAGATTTCGGTAACCCGATGCGGAGAGTTTGTCGTAATAGATGTGCAGGCCAACGCCTTTCTTCATCATATGGTACGCAATATTGCCGGTGCCTTGATGGCGGTTGGTAATGGTCAGCAGCCTGACGGCTGGATTGGTGATATTCTGGAACGCCGTGATCGCAAACTTGCCGGTGTGACCGCCCCTCCTTACGGGCTCTACCTGGTGGATGTCGGTTATCCTGAGTCCTTCGGGATTCCCAAGGCATTGTGTGGACCGGCGTTCGTTGCTCCCTGGTTTGACCCGGCCAGCAACGCGCCGATCACACCAACTCACATACACCCGAAACAGGGAAAGGCTCCTGCATGACAGCCCGCGTAAAAATATGTGGCCTGACGCGCCCGCAGGATGTGGAAGCCGCGGTAGCCTGTGGCGCCGATGCCATAGGTCTGGTGTTTTATGCGCCGAGCCCGAGAGCGGTCGATCTGGAGCAGGCCCGAATCCTGGCCGCCAAGGTTCCTGCGTTCGTGGCGGTTACCGGACTGTTCGTGAATCCTGAGCGGGATTATGTCGAAGCAGTTCTGGATGCTGTGCCACTGGATCTCCTGCAGTTCCATGGCGATGAGAGTCCGGAGTTCTGCCAGTCTTTTGGCCGGCGCTGGATCAAGGCCGTCAGGGTGCGTGAGCCCGGACAGATCGAACAGGCGTTTGCCGATTATCATCAGGCTTCCGGTTTATTGGTGGACGCCTGGGATCCAAACCGCTATGGCGGTACCGGCCAGTCGTTCAACTGGTCACTGATTCCTGAAAGCAGGCCCTTGCCCCTGATATTGGCCGGTGGGTTGTCATCTGATAACGTAGCCCGCGCGATTGAGCAGGTACGCCCCTGGGCTGTTGACGTCAGCGGTGGGGTGGAAGAGAGCAAGGGTAAGAAAGACGCCACCAAATTGTCTCAATTTTTCAAAGAGGTTCACCGTGTCTGTAAAACTGACTGAAGAAATGTTGAAGGCGCTTCCTGATGCGAGAGGTCACTTCGGTGCCTTTGGTGGACGGTTTGTTTCAGAAACCCTGATGGATTCTCTGATGACCCTGGAAAAGGAGTACCTTCGGTTGAAGGAGGATCCGGAATTCCAGGCGACTTTTGATAATGACCTCGCCGATTATGTTGGCCGTCCCAGCCCGCTGTATTTCGCAGAGCGCCTGACTCGGGAAGCCGGTGGCGCACAAATCTGGCTCAAGCGCGAAGACCTCAACCACACCGGTGCCCATAAGGTGAATAACACCATTGGCCAGGCCCTGCTGGCCAGTTTTCTGGGCAAGAAGCGCATCATTGCCGAAACTGGCGCCGGTCAACATGGTGTAGCCACCGCCACGGTTTGTGCCCGTCTGGGCCTTGAATGTCACGTATTCATGGGGGCAGAAGACGTCAAGCGTCAGTCCCTGAACGTGTACCGCATGAAACTGCTGGGCGCGACCGTCCATGCCGTTCAGAGCGGTACGAAAACCCTTAAGGATGCCATGAATGATGCCATGCGCGACTGGGTCGCGAATGTGGATGATACTTTCTACATCATCGGCACTGTGGCAGGGCCGCATCCCTATCCTTTACTGGTGCGTGATTTCCAGTCGGTGATTGGGCGAGAAATCCGTAAACAGGCGATGGAAAAAGTGGGTAAACTGCCGGACGCACTGGTGGCCTGCGTCGGTGGCGGTTCTAACGCCATTGGTATGTTCTATCCGTTCTTGGCGGATGAGTCCGTGGAGCTTTATGGTGTTGAAGCCGGTGGTCTGGGTATTGAAACCGGACAACATGCGGCTCCGCTTTGTGCCGGCCGCCCCGGCGTGCTGCATGGTAACCGGACCTACCTGATGGAAGATGAGAATGGCCAGATCGCCGGAACACATTCCGTTAGTGCTGGTCTGGACTATCCCGGAGTGGGGCCCGAACATGCCTGGCTGAAAGACATTGGTCGAGCCAATTATGTGTCAGTGACTGATGACGAGGCCCTGGATGGCTTCCGTAAACTGACACGCGTGGAAGGGATTATGCCGGCGCTGGAAACCGCGCACGCCGTGGCTTATGGCGTGAAGCTGGCCGCAACCATGGACAAGGATCAAATGCTGGTGATCAACATCTCCGGTCGCGGCGACAAGGATATTCACACCATTGCCCAGCTTGATGGCATTGAGATCTGAAGGTATCAGGAGCAGGCATGAGCCGAATTGAAGGCGTATTGAAAGCATTGAAAGAGCAGGGCCGCAAGGCGCTGATTCCCTATATTACAGCGGGCGATCCACATCCGGATCAGACGGTCAGCCTGATGCATACCCTGGTCTCTGCCGGTGCGGATATTATCGAGCTGGGCGTGCCGTTCTCGGACCCGATGGCTGATGGTCCGGTGATTCAGCTGGCCTGTGAAAGGGCGCTCAAGCACGGTACGTCGCTGCGTCAGGTGATGGCGATGGTCAAGGAGTTCCGCAAGACCGATCCGGATACCCCGGTAGTGCTGATGGGTTATCTGAACCCGATGGAGGCCATGGGCTATGAAGCGTTTGCAGATGCGGCAGCGGACGCAGGTGTCGATGGCGTTCTGACGGTTGACCTGCCTCCCGAAGAGGCTGATCAGGTAGCACCGCTGTTTGCCGACCGCCATCTGGATCCGGTTTTCCTTTTGGCGCCGACAACCACGGATGACCGGATCAAGGCGATCAGCGAGCACTCATCCGGCTATGTGTACTATGTTTCTATCAAGGGCGTGACCGGGTCCGCAACCATTGATGTTGATGAAGTCGCGAAGAAAGTGGCCCACGTGCACGAGCTCACGGCGTTACCGGTGGGTGTGGGCTTTGGTATCAGGGATGCGGAAACTGCCGCTGCAGTAGGCAGAGTATCCGATGGTGTAATTGTTGGCAGTGTTCTGGTCGATACAATAGCCCGACATCAGACAGATCCTGACGCTTTGCGTGACGCGCTGACGGATCTGCTGCACCCGATGCGCGAAGCGCTGGACGGCCTCGCTCACTGAGCGGGCATTATCCAGGCATCAAAGGACAGGACGAGAGCATGAGTAACTGGCTGGACAAAATCATGCCGAGCAAGATTCGCTCGGAATCACGGCAACGTACCGGAGTGCCGGAAGGGTTATGGAAGAAATGCCCCAAATGCGGCGCATTCCTGTACAAGCCGGAGCTCGAGAAGAACCTGGACGTTTGCCCCAAGTGTAATCACCATCTGCGGGTGTCTGCACGTCGTCGACTGGATATCTTTCTGGACAAAGACGGGCGTGAGGAGCTGGCAGCTCACCTCGAACCGTCAGATCGGCTGAAGTTCAAAGACAGCAAGCGCTACAAGGATCGACTCGCGGCGGCGCAGAAAGCGACCGGCGAAAAAGATGCGCTGATTGCCATGCGTGGCACAACCATGGGTGTCCCTTTGGTTGCCTGCGCGTTCGAGTTCAACTTCCTGGGCGGTTCGATGGGTCAGGTGGTTGGCGAGAAGTTTGTCCAGGCAGCGAATGTGGCTCTTGAGCACCGGATTCCGCTGGTCTGCTTTTCCGCCAGTGGCGGTGCCCGCATGCAGGAAGCCATCCTGTCATTGATGCAGATGGCCAAGACCGCGGCGGTGTTGGAGAAGCTTAAGCAGGAAGGCATACCATACATTTCAGTGATGACAGATCCGGTCTTTGGTGGTGTATCGGCCAGCCTCGCTATGCTGGGTGACCTCAATATTGCTGAACCTTACGCTCTGATCGGTTTCGCGGGCCCACGGGTTATCGAGCAAACCGTGCGCGAGAAACTGCCGGAAGGTTTCCAGCGCAGCGAATTTCTGCTGGAACATGGTGCGATTGATATGATTCTGCATCGTCATCAGATGCGTGAGCGCATCGCCCATCTGTTGGCCAAGTTTACTGCCCAGGAAAAGCCCGGCACCGAAGCCCCCATCGAATTTGAAGTTACTGAAAAGCCGGACGTTGATGAACCAGAAGGGCACTGAATCCTCCTCAGCCCCCGTTGGGCCTCCGGCCCGCGGGGCGTCTGTTCAAGAATGGCTGCACTGGCTCGAAGCCATTCATCCCACAGAAATAGATCTCGGCCTGGACCGGGTACTGGTGGTTCTGCGGCGGTTGTTCCCGCGCAAGCCTCAGGCTCGCATCATTACCGTGGCAGGGACCAATGGCAAAGGCACCACGGTTACGGCACTTGAGTCGATTTTGCTGGCAGCCGGCAGGAGCACCGGGGCTTATATGTCCCCCCATCTGTTCCGCTATAACGAGCGGGTTCGGATTGGTGGCCAGGAGATTTCCGATGCGACCCTGGTGACCGCCTTCGAGCGGGTGGAGGCGGCTCGCCGCGGGGTGACTCTGACCTATTTTGAATTCGGAACGCTGGCCGCTTTTGTCGCATTTGCAGACGCCGGCGTTGAGAATTGGGTGCTGGAAGTCGGGTTGGGAGGTCGCCTGGATGCAGTCAACGTGCTGGACCCGGACTACGCGGTGATCACGTCAGTAGATATCGATCATATTGGTTTTCTGGGGGATAACCGGGAAGTCATTGGTTTTGAAAAAGCGGGGATCCTCAGGCCGGGTATACCCGCCGTTTGTGCGGATCCAAATCCTCCATCCTCGGTCCTTCAACAGGCCGCGGCGCAGAAGGTGGCGCTGAAGCTCATCGGCCGTGATTATACGCTTGCGCCCGGTGCTCCCGGACAGGTTTTGCTCACTATTGGCGACGAGAAGATAGAGTTGCCAGCCAGCCCCTTGCCTGTCCAGAGTGTGGCGGCTGCGGCGGTGCTCTCCCGGCAACTCGTACCGGAGCTTTCACTGGAAAGCCTTCAGCATGCGATACATAGCGTGCGGGTTCCAGGCCGGTTTGAAACCATTCATCACGATCCGGATGTCATTATAGACGTTGGTCACAACCCCCATGCTGCTGCCTGGCTCGCTGACAACCTCCGTAGCCTTCGATGTGATGGTGATGGCCACGGGCGTATCCTGGCTGTGTACGGCGCGTTGGGAGACAAGGACGTGGAGGGTGTGGTCGGTGCCATGTCGTCCGTCGTTGATCAGTGGTACCTGGCGGGCCTGAATGTTGCCAGAGGGCTTGATTCCGACAGCCTGATGAAGCGTATTGCAAGCGTGCCATTTCAGAGAACGCCCGGCGTTTTTGATTCTGTGTCTGAGGCTCTCGCAGCGGCCATGGGCGAGGCAGTGTCCGGTGATCGGGTCGTGGTGTTCGGTTCGTTCTTCACGGTTGCTCTGGCCAGGGAAGAGCTTCTGCCGGCTTCGGAAGCGTCTTAAAGTTTGTCCATAGGCCCCTGAGAAGCTTTGAGTTCTGGCGAGTGGCCGGTTAGTATCGTGATCAAACAGGTTATTAACGGGAGCCCTCTCAGGTGGATGGACTGAAGCAGCGGATCATTGGCGCACTGGTGCTGGTTTCACTCGCGGTTATTTTCGTGCCGATGATTTTTGACGAGCCCCATTCCCAAAGACAGTCAACCCCCATCACCATTCCCGAGGAACCTCCGTTCCCCGAAGTTGAGATGCCTGAATCTCAGTATCCGGATAACGAGACCGTCGGCGCAGAGGCACCCAGGAGTTCCGCGCCGCCCGTTAACGACGAGCCGGCGGCCGGTTTCCGGATCATCGAGGAAAACGCTGTTGCCGAGGAGGAGCCCGCCCCGGAGCCAAATTCCCAACAGGTGGAACCAGTACCGGCAGAATCCTCCGCTGAGCCGGAGCCTGCGGCGCCAGCCGAAAAACAAGATGCTGCCTCCACAGGCGCTGCAGAACCTGGCGATAAGGCCGAGTTTGCCGGTTCACTTGAAGGTGCGTGGGTGGTGCAGCTTGGCAGTTTTGGTAACCAGGACAACGCCCGGCGTTTGCGGGACAAGGTTCTCGACATGGGGTACGGCGCCCACCTGCAACAGGTTGATCGCGGCGATAGCACCCTGACCCGGGTATTCAGCGGCCCGTTCGTCAACAAAGACGATGCCCAGAAAGCCAAGGCGGCCCTTGATAAAGCCTTCGGCTTGAACAGCCTGGTCACCACCGGCGACAAATAACTGGCCGTTGCCGGATTTAATCTGGCTTCGGCAGTTTGGTGTCACCCGGTTTCCTGTTAGAATCCGCCTTTCGTTTTCTCCACCGGGTTTTCCATGGAAGCGCTGATCTGGATAGACTGGGTCATCATTGCCCTCATTACCGTCTCCACGCTTATCAGTCTGAAGCGGGGCTTCGTCCGTGAAGCGCTGTCGCTGGTTACCTGGGTTGGTGCATTTATCATTGCCCGGACGTTTCACCCCCAGATGCAATCGCTTCTGGAGTCCACGGTGGAAACACCGCTGGTGCGGTTGATTGCAGCGTTTGCCATCCTTTTCTTTGGCACCCTGATCGTTGGCGCGATCATCAACAATATGATCGGCCACCTGGTGCGTGCGACCGGCCTGTCAGCAACGGACAGGGTACTCGGCATGGGGTTTGGCCTTCTCAGAGGGGTTGTGGTTGTGATTGTCGCCATTGCCTTCACGCGCTACACGCCGCTGGCCGAGGATACCTGGTGGAGAACGTCGGTCATGATTGAACGCCTTGCGGTAGTTGAGGATTGGTCCAGGCGCACGCTCGGCGACGAGTTTGCCCGCTTCCTCGGTCCGGAGCAGGGCGCTCAGACAGCCCCGGAGGCGTCCGCAGAACCTGAAGGCGTGGAACCCGCGTCTGCATCCCGTTAACATTCAGTTTTAACACTCGGAGATATATCCAGCCATGTGCGGCATTGTCGGTATCGTCAGTACTTCCAACGTCAATCAGCTTCTTTATGATGCACTGACTGTTCTTCAGCACCGTGGCCAGGATGCGGCGGGTATTGTTACCTTCCAGGACAACCGATTCTTTTTGCGTAAAGACAATGGACTGGTGCGGGATGTTTTCCATACTCGCCATATGCGCCGGTTGGTGGGTAACGTGGGCATCGGGCATGTGCGTTATCCTACGGCGGGTAGCTCCAGTTCAGCGGAGGCCCAGCCTTTCTATGTGAACAGCCCCTACGGCATTACTCTGGCGCACAACGGCAACCTGACCAATGCCGATGAGCTGAGCAGCGATCTGTTCCGAACCGATCTGCGCCACATCAACACCAACTCGGATTCTGAAGTTCTGCTGAACGTGTTCGCCCACGAACTGCAGAAACTGGGTAAGCTGAACCCCACCAAGGACGAGATTTTTTCCGCTGTACGCGCAGTGCACAAGCGTTGCAAAGGCGCCTATGCTGTTATCGCCATGATCACCGGTTATGGCATCGTCGGTTTCCGGGACCCGAACGGTATCCGGCCCGCCTGCTACGGTGTCCGGGAAAATGAAGAGGGCCAGAAGGAATACATGATCGCGTCGGAAAGCGTCGCCCTCAATGCTGCCGGTTTCAACATCGTTCGTGACATTGCTCCGGGCGAGGCTGTCTATATTGAAACCGATGGCACCTTGTATTCAGAACAGTGCGCCGAATCACCCAAGCTCTATCCGTGTATTTTCGAACATGTCTATTTTGCCCGTCCGGACTCGATCATGGACGGCGTTTCCTGTTACAAGGCCAGGCTCCGGATGGGCGAGGTGCTGGCAGACAAGGTCCTGCGCGAGCGGCCCGACCACGATATCGACGTAGTCATTCCCATTCCGGACACCAGTCGTACGTCCGCCATGCAAATGGCCCATCAGTTGGGCGTGAAGTACCGCGAAGGCTTTATCAAGAATCGGTACATTGGCCGTACCTTTATCATGCCCGGCCAGAAAATGCGTAAGAAATCGGTACGCCAGAAGCTCAACCCGATTGACCTGGAATTCCGTGGCAAGAACGTCATGCTGGTGGACGATTCCATCGTACGGGGCACTACCTGTAAGGAAATTGTTCAGATGGCCCGGGATGCCGGAGCACGTAATGTCTATTTCGCGTCGGCTGCGCCCCCCGTGCGCTATCCCAACGTTTACGGCATCGACATGCCTTCGGCCAGCGAACTGATTGCCCATGACCGCACGGTGGAAGAGGTTCGGGATCTGATCGGCGCCGACTGGTTGGTGTATCAGGACCTGGATGACCTGATTTCCTGTGTCAACGATGTCAACGAAGATATTAATGGGTGGGAATGCTCCGTATTCACCGGGGATTACATTACTGGCGACGTGGATGAAGCTTACCTGAGCAGGCTGGAGGATCTTCGCAAAGACGAGAAGCGCTCGACCAGCCAGGTGGCCAATGCCGACAATGCCATTATTGACCTGCACAACGATGAAGACTGACATCCGCAACTGCGCCAGGAGACTGCCATGACGTTCGGCCGAGATGAGCAAGTTTGGATTCCCGAATCGGACCTGGAAGGCATGTCGGTTGATACCCTGGCCGTGCGGGCAGGGCAGATCCGTACCGGGCAGCTCGAACACAGTGATGCAATCTTCCCGACCTCCAGCTTCGTCTATGGCAGCGCGGCCCAGGCGGCCGCCCGTTTCGGCGGTGAAGAGCCCGGTAATATCTACTCCCGTTTCACCAACCCGACCGTGCAGGCATTTGAAGCCAGAATTGCGGCCATGGAAGGGGGGGAGCGTGGTGTTGCGACCGCTTCGGGTATGGCTGCGATTCTCAGCACCTGCATGTCTTTGCTGAAATCCGGCGACCATGTGATCTGCTCCCGAGGTGTGTTCGGGACGACCAACGTAATGTTTCAGAAGTACATGGCCCGATTTGGCGTAGAAACCAGCTTTGTCAGCCTGACGAACACCGATGAGTGGAAGGCTGAGATTCGTCCCGCCACCCGGATGCTGTTTCTGGAAACCCCGTCCAATCCGCTGTGTGAAGTGGCGGATCTTGCTGCCTTGTCTGCGATCGCCCGCGAAAACGATGCCTTGCTGGTGGTCGACAACTGCTTCTGCACACCTGTGCTGCAGCGGCCACTGGAGCAGGGCGCCGACATCGTTATCCATTCAGCCACCAAGTATCTCGACGGCCAGGGCCGTTGTGTCGGTGGCGTGGTGGTTGGGCCGGCCAGGTACCTGGACGAGATTTATGGTTTCCTCCGTTCCGCGGGCCCGACCATGAGTCCGTTCAATGCCTGGGTGTTTCAGAAGGGCCTGGAAACCTTACCGATTCGTATGCGCGCCCACTGCGACAATGCGTTAGAGTTGGCGTTGTGGCTGGAACAGCAGGACTGTGTGGAGAAAGTTTACTATGCAGGCTTGCAGAGCCATCCGCAGCACGAGCTGGCGAAAAAACAGCAGGACGGCTTTGGTGGCGTGCTCTCCTTCCTGGTAAGGGGTGGTCGGGAACAGGCGTGGAAGTTCATTGACGCGACCCGGATGATTTCCATCACCGCCAATCTGGGAGATGTGAAAACCACCATCACTCATCCGGCGACAACCACTCATGGACGCCTCTCTCCCGAGGACAAGGCGAGGGCAGGCATTACCGAGAACCTGATTCGTCTGTCCGTCGGTATCGAATCCATCAAGGATCTGAAAACCGATCTGGACAGAGGTTTCCAGGCGTTGAAAGACTAACAACCGGACGGTTTGAGCATTCATGGCGGAATCCGCGAAAGCGAAGAAAGCAGTAGCCACAGAACTGACCGACAAGCAGAAGCGATTTCGTCGCCTGATGGCCCAGGGAGCCAGAGAAGGCGCGGTTATTGCGCTGATTGTGCTGTGCATCTATCTCGCCATGGCCCTGTTTACCTTCAATCCGGCTGACCCAGGCTGGGCCAGTATTGGCCATGATATCCGTGTGCAGAATTACGCAGGCCGCACCGGTGCCTGGCTGGCGAGCCTGTTCATGGACTTCTTCGGCCATGTGTCGTGGCTTTTTCCGGTGATGGTTGCCGGTTACGCCATCATGCTGATTCGCCGTCGGCACCAACCGCTCGATATGCACTGGCCACTGTTCATGGTTCGCTTTGGTGGCTTTGTTCTTATTCTGCTGTCTGCGACCAGTCTGCTTTCTCTCTACTCCGTTTTTGGCCTGGGAGCTTCCTCTGGTGGCGTTTTGGGCACTGCGGTGTCTGAGGCCATGGTGCGGTTTTTTAATCTTCCGGCGACCACGCTACTGCTGATTGCCATTTTTCTGTTTGCCCTGACGGTGACGATCGGCTTGTCCTGGTTCCGACTGATGGACCAGGTGGGAGGCTTGACTCTGAAGTTTGCCCTGGCCGCCAAAGCTTTATTCGCCGGGGCAGGAAAGAAGTCTGAAAAAAACACCGGCCAGGGAACTCCAGCAGTCAGGGCGGAAGCGCCAAAGCCGGAACCGGAACCCCCGGTTGTGCGTGACAAAGTCCGGGCTCGCGAGAAGGGTAAAAATGACCACAAGTCAGACCGGCGGAGCTGGTGGCAGCGGATATTTGGTCGTCGTGCAAAACCCGCAGAGGATACCAGGACCCGGGAGCCCCAGCGCGAGCGGAAAGAACCGGCTATCGAAGGGCTGCCTGCATCCATAGCGGAACCAGAGCACCTGGAGAGTTTCAGCTCTCCGGATGTAAAGTCAGAGCCATCGCCTCCCCCGGCTGAAAAGGCCAAGGCCCGTTCCCTGAAGATTTCGCCGTTCAAGAAAGAAGAGCAGGGCGGTGCGCCGAAAAAGGGTGATGATCGCCAGGGCTCTCTGCTGGAAGACATTGAAAGCCTGATCCCGCCGATTTCATTGCTGGATCCTCCCGAGGAGCACAAGGAACGAGGCTATTCGGAAGAGTCTCTGGAGCACATGTCCCGTTTGCTCGAAGAGAAGCTCAGCGATTTCGGGGTGTCGGTTGAGGTAGTCGAGGTTAATCCCGGCCCCGTGATTACCCGCTTTGAGATCAAACCGGCGCCCGGGGTCAAGGTCAGCAAGATCTCCAATCTGGCAAAAGACCTGGCCCGATCCCTGGCCGTGCTCAGTGTGCGGGTGGTCGAGGTGATTCCGGGCAAATCCGTGGTCGGCATCGAGATTCCCAATGAGGAGCGTGAAATTGTACGCTTGAGCGAAGTGCTGGGTGCCAAAGTGTTCACCGAATCTTCCTCTCCACTGACGTTGGCTCTGGGGAATGATATCGGGGGCAACCCCATGGTTGCCAATCTGGCCAAGATGCCCCACCTGCTGGTCGCCGGCACCACCGGTTCCGGTAAGTCGGTGGGGGTGAACGCCATGTTATTGAGCATGTTGCTGAAGGCCACTCCGGACGAGGTCCGGTTCATCATGGTTGACCCGAAGATGCTTGAACTGAGCATTTACGACGGGATCCCGCATCTGTTGGCGCCAGTAGTCACCGACATGAAAGAGGCCGCCAATGCCCTGCGTTGGTGTGTGGCCGAGATGGAGCGCCGCTACCGGCTGATGGCCAGCCTGGGGGTTCGTAATATTGCCGGCTACAACAAGAAGGTGAAAGATGCCCGGGCGGAGGGAGAACCGCTGCTGGACCCACTCTGGAAGCCGGATGAATACCTGGCCAATGATGAGCAGGAACGCCCTGAGCTGGATACACTGCCGTTTATTGTGGTGGTGATCGATGAATTTGCCGACATGATGATGATCGTCGGCAAGAAAGTGGAAGAACTGATTGCCCGGATTGCCCAAAAGGCACGGGCGGCCGGCATCCACCTGGTTCTGGCAACCCAACGGCCCTCCGTTGATGTGATTACCGGCCTGATCAAGGCCAACATTCCCACCCGGATGTCGTTCCAGGTGTCCTCCAAGATCGACTCCCGCACCGTTCTCGACCAGGGTGGCGCAGAGCAGTTGCTGGGCCATGGCGACATGCTTTATCTACCACCTGGGTCAGGTTTACCGGTGCGGGTGCACGGTGCCTTTGTCGATGATGACGAAGTTCACCGCGTCGTCAGTGCCTGGAAGGCCCGGGGTGAGCCGGAGTACGTGGATGATGTACTGAACGGCGCCGAAGGCGAGCATCTTCCTGGCGTGCCCACGCTTAGCGAAGGCGGCGCCGGTGGTGGTGAAGAGGGCGACGCCCTGTTTGACGAAGCTGTCGCCTTTGTTACCGAAAACCGGCGGGTGTCCATTTCGTCGGTCCAGCGTAAATTCAAGATCGGCTACAACCGTGCCGCCAATCTGGTGGATGCCATGGAAGCTTCGGGGGTAGTCAGCCCGGCGGGCCACAACGGTGCCAGAGAAGTTCTCGCACCGCCGCCTCCCAGAGACTAGGAGTTATCAGATGATCAGAATGTTTTCAGGAATCCTGTTGATGCTGGCAGCAACGTGGTCTGGCCTGTCCCAGGCTGAGAGCGTACAGGCATCCCGGGGCGCGGCTGAGCAGTTGACCTCGATTCTGAAAGGCTACGAGACCTATCAGGCGGATTTCATACAGATTGTGGTCAACGAGAATGGCAGTCAGGTTCAGGAAACCCGTGGATCGCTCAAAGCCAAACGGCCTGGTTTGTTCTACTGGGAGACCGGTGCACCCTTGTCCCAGTTTATTGTCAGCGATGGCGACAAAGTCGAAGTCTACGATCCGGATCTGGAGCAGGTAACCGTTCATTCCCTTGATGAACGGGTTCAGACCACGCCGGCACTGCTGTTAAGCGGCGAAGTAGAGAACCTGGATGAGAGTTACGAAGTGAGCGTTCGGGATCTTGGCGAAAGCACCCGTGAGTTCACTCTGGTACCCCGTAGCCAGGATTCTCTGTTTACCTCTCTGCGACTGAGCTTCTATGACGGAGAGCTGCAGGAAATGCGCATGCGGGATTCATTGTCCCAGATGAGCATTCTCAGCTTCGACCATATTGAACTGAATCAGGCACTCGACTCCAGTGTCTTCCGCCTCGATTATCCGGAGGGGGTTGACGTGATTCGGGATGGTGCCTGATGCAGGACAGCCTGTTTCAGACTGAGACCGGCTTTCAGCCCCTGGCCGCTCGTATGCGGCCGACCTCTCTCGAAGGCTATGTCGGCCAGGCTCACCTGGTCGGCCCTGGAAAACCCCTGCGCCGGGCTGTGGAACAGGGGCAGCTGCATTCCATGATTCTCTGGGGGCCGCCCGGAGTCGGAAAAACCACCTTTGCTCGCCTGCTGGCCAATGTCGGCGACCTTTCCTTCGAAACCATCTCTGCAGTCCTCAGTGGCGTTAAGGAAATTCGCGAGGTGGTGGAGCGCGCTCGCAACCGTAAACAGTCCCAGGGCAGGGATACGCTTTTGTTCGTGGATGAAGTGCATCGCTTCAACAAAAGCCAGCAGGATGCATTCCTTCCCCACATCGAAGATGGCACCTTTATTTTCGTGGGCGCAACCACCGAAAACCCATCCTTCGAACTGAACAGCGCCCTGCTGTCCCGTACCCGTGTTTATGTCCTGAAAAACCTGGAGGCAGCGGACATACGACGGTTGCTGGACAGTGCCCTTGAGAGCGAACAGGGCTTTGCTGGCCAGCTTCGGGTAGAGGAGTCGGTGCTGGCGACCATGGCGGAAGCGTCAGGTGGCGATGCCCGGCGAGCGCTGAACATTCTGGAAGTGGCCGCCGACCTCGCTGAGCCGGACGATGACGGGAATAATCGGGTTACCGCTCAAACTCTCGAACAGGTACTGCAGACCAGTCTCCGCCGTTTCGATAAAGGTGGGGATGTCTTCTACGACCAGATTTCGGCGCTGCACAAATCGGTGCGGGGCTCCAACCCGGACGGTTCACTTTACTGGTTGTGCCGGATGCTCGACGGAGGTTGCGACCCGCTGTATGTCGCCCGGCGCCTGGTTCGTATTGCCAGTGAAGACATCGGTAATGCCGACCCGAGGGCGCTCCAGATTACCCTGCAGGCCTGGGATGCTCAGGAACGTCTGGGCTCCCCGGAGGGTGAGCTGGCACTGGCGCAGGCCGTTACGTACCTGGCCCTTGCCCCCAAAAGCAATGCCGTTTACAAAGCTTACAATCAATGCATCGCGGATATCCGCAGCGATCCGGACTATGAAGTTCCGGTACATCTGCGCAATGCGCCCACCAAACTGCTGAAAAGCATGGGGCACGGAGAAGAGTACCGGTACGCCCACGACGAGCCGGATGCCTATGCGGCAGGAGAAGCCTACCTGCCGGAGGCGATCCATCAGCGCCGCTATTACCAACCGGTCCAGCGGGGACTGGAAATCAAGCTGGCTGAGAAGCGCGAACGGCTGGACTCGCTGGATGCCAACAGCCCGAAAAAGCGATACTAAGCCCCATCCCTTGCCAATTTTCCTGCCTGTGCCCGGCCGGTGGTGGTCAGCGCATTCACGGCAGGTATAATGCCCGCATAACCATTCATTCGTTAACCGGAAATCAGGAACAACATGCTCGATCCGAAACGTGTCCGTACACAGACTGAAGAGATCGCCCGTCGGCTGGCTATCAAGAATTTCGAGTTTGATATTGCCACCTTCGAGCAGCTTGAGGAACGCCGCCGGGCCATTCAGGTTCGTACGGAAAACTTGCAGAGCGAGCAGAACAAACGGTCGAAATCCATCGGCAAAGCCAAGGCGGCCGGTGAGGATATCAAACCGTTGCTGGAAGAAGTCGAAAGCCTGAAGCAGCAACGTGGTGACGCCGAGGACGAACTGCGTTCCGTGCAGGAATCCCTGAATGCCTTCTTTGCCGGTATTCCCAACCTCCCCGACGACGACGTGCCACCGGGCGCCAGTGAAGACGACAACGTCGAGACGCGTGTCTGGGGTACGCCCCGTGAATTCGATTTTGAGCCTAAGGATCACGTGGCCCTGGGTGAGCAGCTGAAAGGCCTGGACTTTGAGAAGGCCACTCAGCTGGCCCATTCCCGTTTTGCTGTTATGCGCGGACAGTTGGCGCGCCTGCACCGTGCACTGGCTCAGTTCATGCTCGATCAGCATACTCTGCAGCATGGTTACACCGAGGCCTATGTGCCTTATCTGGTGAATGCCAACACTCTGTTTGGTACGGGCCAGCTGCCGAAATTTGAAGAAGATCTTTTCCGCACAGCCGGCGACAATCCCCTGTACCTGATTCCTACCGCGGAAGTGCCGGCCACGAACCTGGTTGCGGATACCATTCTGGATGATGCTGAACTGCCGTTGCGCCTGGTTTGCCATACGCCGTGTTTCCGGAGTGAGGCAGGGTCTTATGGCCGGGATGTGCGGGGCATGATTCGTCAGCATCAGTTCGACAAAGTGGAGCTGGTGCACATCGTTCGGCCGGGTGAATCCACGCAGGCGCTGGAGGAACTGACCGGACACGCCGAGAAGATCCTGCAACTGCTCGAACTGCCTTACCGCGTCGTCACCCTCTGTGGCGGAGACATGGGCTTTTCCGCCGCGAAAACCTACGACCTGGAAGTCTGGCTGCCGGGGCAGGGTAAATACCGTGAGATTTCTTCCTGTTCCAACACCCGTGATTTTCAGGCACGGCGTATGCAAGCCCGCTGGCGTAATCCGGACACTGGAAAGCCCGAACCGGTCCATACCCTCAATGGTTCCGGGCTGGCCGTAGGTCGCGCCATGATTGCGGTGATGGAGAACTATCAGCAGGCGGATGGTAGTATTCTGGTGCCCGAGGTACTCAAACCCTATATGGGAGGCGTCGAGCGTATTCAATGAATGATCAATCCAGGGATGCACCAGTTAAGGGCGTACCTGTCGGCTCTGCACCGGCGAGGTACCGGACCAACCCGGTTACGGATAACCCCAACAACTCGGCCGGGGAAGTGGCCCTGGTCGGTGCCGGCCCTGGTGATCCGGAACTGCTCACCCTGAAAGCCTGGCGTTTGATCCAGTCGGCGGAGGTGGTGTTGTACGACCGCCTGGTTTCTCCGGAAATCATGGCTCTTATTCCTGAATGCGCCCAGAAGATCCACGTTGGCAAACAGCGTTCGAACCACACGCTGCCACAGGATCAGATCAATCAACAGTTGGTGGATCTGGCCCGGGAAGGCTATCGGGTGGTACGTCTTAAAGGCGGTGATCCGTTCATCTTTGGCCGTGGCGGCGAGGAGATTGAAACCCTGGCCTCGGCCGGCGTCCGTTTCCAGGTTGTACCGGGTATCACTGCCGCCTCAGGTTGTGCTGCTTATGCCGGTATTCCGCTGACCCATCGGGATCACGCCCAGTCAGTGCGGTTTATTACGGGGCACCTGAAGAATGACACCTGTGATCTGCCGTGGAAGGATTTTGTTCAGAATAACCAGACGCTGGTGTTTTACATGGGCCTGGTCGGTTTACCGATCATCAGTCGGGAGCTGATGGCACACGGCATGCCGACGGATATGCCTGTGGCACTGGTATCCCGCGGCACCACGCCGGAACAGGAAGTGATTACCGGCACTCTGGAAACAATTGTGGATCGGGTTCAGGAGAAGGGGGCTCAGGCGCCGACGTTGGTGATTATCGGCAATGTGGTTTCTCTTCGAAACCGTCTGGACTGGCTGGGAGCAGAAGCCGGGCGCTGAGGCCCGGCTTCAGACTTCAGGCAGAGGCGGTCCGCTTGGGCAGAACGTCTTTAAGCTTCTCACGCATGTCGCGAATGGCTTTTTCGGTGGTTTCCCAGTCGATACAGGCGTCGGTGATGGATACGCCGTATTTCAGGTCAGCCAGGTTCTCCGGAATAGACTGACTACCCCAGTTGATGTGGCTTTCCACCATCAGGCTCTGGATAGACTGATTGCCTTCCAGAATCTGGTGAGTCACATCCTGCATTACCAAAGGCTGAATAGCCGGATCCTTGCTGGAGTTGGCGTGACTGCAATCCACCATGATGGATTTGCGCAGCTTGGCCTTATCCAGTGCCTGTTCACACAAGGCTACGCTGACGGAGTCGTAGTTTGGCTTGCCGCCACCACCACGAAGCACGACGTGGCCGTAATTGTTGCCCTTGGTGCGAATAATGGCAACTTTGCCCTGCTGGTCGATGCCCAGGAAGCTGTGGGGATGAGAGACCGACTTCATGGCGTTAACCGCAACGTCGAGGCTGCCATCGGTGCCGTTCTTGAAGCCGATGGCCATGGACAGGCCGCTGCTCATTTCCCGGTGGGTCTGGGACTCGGTGGTACGGGCACCGATAGCAGACCAGGCTATGGTGTCCTGGAGGTATTGGGGAGATATTGGGTCCAGGGCTTCAGTGGCGGCCGGAAGGCCCATCTCATTGATGTCCAGCAGCAGGCGGCGACCAATGTGCAGTCCCTGCTCGATATCAAAGGTATCATTCAGGTGCGGATCGTTGATCAGGCCTTTCCAGCCTACGGTAGTGCGTGGCTTCTCGAAGTACACGCGCATGACGATCAACAGTGTATCGCTGACTTCATCGGCGAGCTTTTTCAGTCGGGCGGCATAATCGCGGGCAGCTTCTACATCGTGAATCGAGCAGGGGCCTACGACAATGAACAAACGATGATCCTTGCCATCCATAATGTCGTAGATGGCTTGCCGACCATTGGCAACGGTTTCGGCTGCCTTGTCTGACAGTGGCATCTCTTGCTTCAGTGCTTCAGGAGTGATCAGTGTTTCCTGGCTGGCCACGTTCAGGTTTTCCAGTTTCTTACCCGACATCTTGTTGTGCTTCCCCGAATCTTGTCGTTACCTCATCCGGTATATTCATTCTTTTGTCCGGATGATTGAATAATAAGTGCGAGTGGGATACTAGGTTGCAGTAAACCCCGGCGAGTTGGTTATACTGCGTTATTTGCAGGCCCTTTTCAACGCTTCTCAACGCTTCAGGACAACAGGTAACGGATGTCGCCCTCATCAACGAAACCACAGGCTGTCGCTCCCTCCCGAAAGGTGGTTTCAGAAAGGATTACCCAGGTTCTGTCCGGGATCCGGGTGCCCGATCTGCCATACCCCGCCAGTAAGTCTTCTCCGGAGCAGGAACCGGACTGGCGTCCCTTGTTGATGTCCTGCTGGACGGAACAGCGGGATGAGCGGGTAACCAAAGTGCTGCGTTCGGTTCAGATTGAGTGGACCGTCCGACAGGTGAATGCGGCCTACCTCTCCGACCGGATCATGGATGTCTTCCTGAAAACCTCAGGCCTGCATGCCGCCCTGGTTGGGCGCATAGCGCGCTTGCGGTTCTGGCTGGCATGGCAACTGGATCTGTGTGGTGCGGAGGTGTTCAGCGGGGTGCTTCTGGACTGGCTTGATAACCTTCAGGAATGGCGTGGCTGGAGTGATACCGGTGGTCGATCATCCCGCGTATTGCTGGATCAGCTTGATAGCCTGGTTATTACTGTATCCGGCAGCTTTGAGGCCGGCAGCCGCGATCCGCTGGAGCACTACTGCAGCCAATGGCTTGCCGATACCCGAAAGCGGGATGATCAGGTGGCGCGGCTCCGGGAACGGTTGTTGGAAACCGAGCAGGGGGCTTCACGCCAGCGTTTGTCAGATCAGGTGGCCAGGGCTCTGATTGGCCGCGCCTTGACGGGCCGTCAGCTACCACCGCCCATTACCCGCTTTATCCTGACCGACTGGCACAAGGTGTTGAAACAGAGTGTCTGGGCCGAAGGCGCGGACAGTGAAGTGCATCGGCACGCCAACAAATTACTGGAATGGCTGGTCTGGGTGGGAGACCCCCAGCTTTCTGATCGGGATCGTAACCGGTTGTACCACGTTGGGGAACAACTCGGCGACCGTGTGCGCGAAGTCTGGACTCGCGCTCTGGGTGAGGATGCTCCTGAACAGGCATTACACGAGATCCAGGCGGTAATTGTAGCTCGAATTCGAGGAGAGACACCAGAACTGGAGCCCGCGCTCGCCACCGGTTCAGATTTTGCCTGGGACAGCACCTGGCTGGCAAATGAGCCGGTCTCGGCCGACCACGCCAAACCTCTGGTCGGTCAGTGGTTTGTAGAGGGTGAAGGGGCAAGGGAACAGCGACGTTTTTTCTTTGCTTTGTTGTCTGATAGCGGGGAAGTGCTCTGGACCAATGGTGCCGGCGTTAAACTCGGACTGCAGCCGTGGGCCGAGTTCCAGGCCGAGCTTGGCCGCGGTGCGCTCAGGCCGCTTCCAGAACCAACGGCCTTCGGTCAGGTACTTGTAGAAACCCTCGAAGTGCTATCGAAAGTCTGCGCCAGGCAGCTGGAACAACGGGAAAAGGCGGCCAAGGAAGCCCGTGCCCGGGCCGAAGCGCTTCGGAAGGAACGGGAAGCGGCCGAGCAGCGCCGTCGGGAAGAAGAGCTCGCGCGCCAGCAGGAACTTGAGCGGGAGCGTGAAGAGGCGGAGCGCCAACGGGTGGCGGATGAGAAGGCGGAGCAGGAGCGTTTGCGAAAAGAGGCCGCTCTGGTGGCCACCAAACAGGTTGAAGGTATCGCTCTCGGTGGCTGGATTGTGCTTACCCAGGAAACCCGGGATGACGACCCTGTCCGGCTCAAGCTTGCCGTCAAGATTTCTGCCTCGCGTAAATATGTGTTTGTGGATCGCCTGGGGCTGAATCGCCGGGAATTTCTCCAGGACGAACTGGTTAACGGGATCGTGGAAGGGCGAATTCGTGTGCTTGGCAGTTCAGCCGAGTTTGATGACACCCTGAGCCGTGTTGTCGGGCGTATCCGTGTTGGTCGGAACTGAGGTGAACGATGATCGATGATGATTATGGCTTCGGATTAGAGGACGAGTTGCCGTCAGGGAAAGACCTTCGTGAGGACTACCGTCTAACGGCCCGGGCGCGTGCCTGGATACTCCCGGAATCGCCCGAACCGGAGTCGGAGCCGTCGACACTGGATGGTGTATCCGGCAGGCTGGAATGTCAGGTGCGCGACATATCGGCCCGTGGAATCAGTCTGTTGTGCGAGGCATCGCTTAGCATCGGGTCGATTTTGGTTGCGGAGGTAAGTCTTGGGGAACACGCAGAGCACTTCCGGCTGAGTGTCGAGGTCATGTGGTGTCGCGAGGCGGAGTGGGGGTATCTGATTGGCGTCCGGGTACTTGAGTCCGATGAAACTGACTATCTGGACTGGATCGAGGCGGTTGCCAGAGCACTCTCGGAAAGCTGAACGAAAAGAGCCGGCATCGCGCCGGCTCTTTTGCTATGGCTGATGTTAGCAATCCATCAGGCGTCCATCTCCGCCATGCCGGTGATATTGAACCCACCGTCCACGTACAGGATTTCACCGGTGATACCTGAGGCCAGGTCGGACGACATGAAGGCGGCGGCGTTGCCGACTTCTTCTGTGGTCACGTTACGACGCAGGGGGGCCTGCTTGGCGTTCTCGGCCAGCATGCGGCGGAAGCTCTTGATGCCTGAAGCGGCCAGGGTCTTGATCGGGCCCGCTGAGATACCGTTCACCCGGATGCCTTCCTTGCCCAGGCTGGCGGCCATATAGCGTACGTTGGCTTCGAGAGACGCCTTGGCCAGACCCATCACGTTGTAGTTCTGCAGCACCCGCTCGGCGCCCAGGTAGCTCAGGGTCAGCAGACTGCTGCCTTCGTGCATCATCTTGCGCGCGCCCTTGGCGAGGGCCACGAAACTGTATGAGCTGATATCGTGGGCAATCCGGAATCCGTCACGGGTGGTGACGTCCACGTAGTTTCCATCCAGCTCATGGGCTGGGGCATAACCAACCGCATGGATGATGATGTCGATGTTGTCCCAGTGTTTGCCCAGTTGCTCGAATACCTGGTCAATCTGCTCGTCGCTGGCGACGTCACAGGGGAAAGTCAGTTTGCTGCCCCACTGTTCCGCAAACTTCTCAACGCGGGACTGCAGTTTCTCGTTCTGATAGGTGAAGGCCATTTCGGCGCCTTCACGAGCGAAGGCCTCGGCAATGCCGTAGGCAATGGAATGTTTGCTGGCGACGCCAACAATCAGTGCTCTTTTGCCACTGAGGATTCCCATGGGTTTCTGCTCCCTGTGTTCCGTGGTTTCGGCGCATTATCCCCGACCTGTCAGGGTCGGGTAACGCTCAATTGGTCGTAGACTGATAGAAAAATGCGGCATTCAGCAGTTCCCGGGTATACGGCTGTTGCGGTTCCCGGAAAATGGTCTCTGCATCGCCGTATTCCACAATCCGGCCTTGCCTGAGTACCAGCAGTTTATGGCTGAGTGCGCGAACAACGGCCAGATCATGACTTATAAAGATGTAGCTTAGCCTATATCGGGCCTGAATTTCCCGTAAAAGCTCGATCACCTGCTTCTGTACCGTTCTGTCCAGGGCGGAGGTGGGTTCATCCAGAATCATCAGGTCTGGCTGGAGAACCAGCGCGCGTGCTATGGCAATACGCTGGCGCTGGCCGCCGGAGAATTCGTGTGGATACCGATGCCGTGCGTCCGGATCCAGCCCCACATCCTCAAGGGCCTGGATAACTCTGGCTTCGTGCTGCCCGGAACTCCCGGGCTCGTGGATTTCCAGTCCTTCACGGATGATTTCTTCAACGGACATCCGCGGGCTGAGGCTGCCAAACGGATCCTGGAAGACAATCTGAACGCGCCGGCGCCATGGCCGGAAAGCCTTCTGCGAAAGGGCGGACAGCTCGGTACCGCAGAGGCTGAACTGGCCTGTGCTCGGAGTGAGTTTCAACAAGGCGTGGCCCAGTGTGGTTTTGCCACTGCCACTTTCGCCGACAATACCGAGGGTTTCACCGGCACGCAGCTCGAAGCTGGCATCCTGTACCGCGTGGAAGCTTTCTTTTACCTTGCCCAGCAGGGTCTTGCGAATGGGGAAATGCACATTCACGTTGTCTACGGTCATCAGGGTTTCGGTGCCGTTGGCGGCAGGCAGAGGGTGCTCCGGTGGTTCAGCGTCAATGAGTTTACGGGTGTAGGTATGAGAGGGCGACCTGAACAGCGCTTCTGTCGCGCCTTGTTCGACCATTTTTCCCCGCTCCATCACCACCACGTAATCGGCATACCGGCGGACGATGCTCAGATCGTGGGTAATTAATAGCACTGCCATGCGCAGCTTCTGCTGCAATGATTTCAGCAACTCCAGCACCTGTTTCTGAACCGTCACATCCAGTGCCGTGGTGGGCTCATCCGCAATCAGCAGATCAGGTTCATTGGCCAGAGCCATGGCAATCATTACCCGCTGTTTTTGCCCACCCGATAATTGGTGTGGGTAGCTCGTCAGGCGGGTCTCCGGGGCCGGAATCCCGACCAGTTCCAGTAATTCCAGGCAGCGTTTCCGGGCCTGGGGGCCGCGCATGCCTTTGTGGAGTTCCAGGGTCTCGCCAATCTGCTTTTCGACGGTATGCAACGGATTGAGCGAGGTCATCGGCTCCTGGAAGATCATGCTGATGTGCCGGCCACGAATCTGGCGCAGGCGCTTTTCCTTCGCCTGCAGCAAGTCTTCGCCCTTGTAGAGGATCTGTCCGGCGGGATAAGCCGCATGACGTTCATCCAGCAGCCGAAGTATCGACAGGGCAGATACCGACTTGCCGGAGCCGCTTTCGCCAACCAGTGCGAGAGTCTGGCCTTTGTCGATGCTTAATGACAGCCCGTCAACCACCCGTGGGCCGTTATCGAAGGTGATGGACAGGTCCGAGATGGAAAGCAGGTCACTCATATCAGTTCTTTCTCGGGTCAAAGGCATCGCGCACCGCTTCTCCCACAAACACCAGCAGCGTAAGCATGACGGCCAGTGACACGAATGCTGAAATACCCAGCCAGGGGGCATGAAGGTTGGCTTTACCCTGGGCAATCAGTTCTCCCAGTGATGGCGATCCCGAGGGCAGGCCGAACCCCAGGAAATCCAGAGACGTGAGCCCGGTTATGGCGCCGGTGAGAATAAACGGCATGAACGTGAGGGTTGCCACCATGGCATTGGGCAGAATGTGCCGGAACATGATTCTGCGATTGTCCAGGCCGAGTGCTCTGGCGGCTTTCACATACTCGAAGTTTCGGGCGCGGAGAAACTCAGCCCGCACGACATCCACCAGCCCCATCCAGCTGAACAGCAGCATGATGCCCAGCAACCACCAGAAATTGGGCTGAACAATCGAAGACAGAATGATGAGCAGGTACAACATGGGCAAACCAGACCAGATCTCGATAAAGCGCTGGCCAAACAGATCGATCTTGCCACCGTAGTAGCCCTGAAGTGCGCCAACGGCAACGCCAACGATGGAACTGGCGATGGTGAGCGTCAGGCCGAACAACACCGAAATGCGAAATCCATAGATCACCCGGGCGGCCACATCCCGACCCTGATCGTCGGTTCCCAGCCAGTTCTCGGCACTGGGCGGCGCAGGTGAGGGAACAGTCAGATCGTAGTTGATAGTGTTATAACTGAAGCGAATGGGAGGCCATAGCATCCAGCCATTGCTTTCGATTTCGCCCGCGATGAAGTCATCGCGATAATCGGCTTCCGTGGGCAGAAACCCACCAAAAGTTTCTTCGGGCACCTGCTGAATGACGGGAAAGTACCAGTCGCCGTGGTAGGAAACTACAAGAGGTTTATCGTTGGCGATCAGTTCGGCACATAGCGAAAGGCCAAACAGCACCAGAAAAATCCAGAGACTCCAGAAACCGCGCCGGTTAGCGGTAAAGTTATTGAGTCGTCTGCGCTGAATCGGAGAGAGGGTTGCCATGATTACGCACCCTCCCGGCTTTCAAAATCGATGCGCGGATCAACAGCGACATACGTGAGGTCGCTGATCAGCTTCATCACCAGCCCCATCAGCGTCAGGATGTAGAGAGTGCCGAAAATGACCGGATAATCCCGGTTGAGGGCAGCCTCAAAACCAAGCAGGCCGAGGCCGTCCAGTGAGAAGATTACCTCAATCAACAACGACCCGGTAAAGAACAGCGCCACCAGAACGCCGGGCATACTGGCAATGACAATCAGCATGGCATTACGGAACACATGGCCGTAAAGCACCTGCTTTTCTTCCAGGCCCTTGGCCCTGGCGGTGACCACATACTGCTTGCTGATTTCGTCCAGAAACGAGTTCTTGGTCAGCAGCGTGAGGGTAGCGAACCCGCCGATCACGTTTGCGGTCACTGGCAGGGCGAGATGCCAGAAATAATCAGCAACCTTCTGGTACCAGGTCATCTCGTCAAAACCCGGCGAGGTCAGGCCCCGGAGCGGGAACAGATCGAAATAGCTACCGCCGGCAAACAGTACGATCAGCAGGATGGCAAACAGGAATCCGGGAATGGCGTAGCCGACCACGATCGCGGAACTGGTCCAGACATCGAATCGGGAGCCATCCGTGACCGCCTTACGGATGCCCAGTGGAATGGAGACGAGGTAGATAATCAGCGTGGACCAGAGGCCGAGGGAAATGGAGACCGGCATCTTGTCCAGAATCAGTTCGACGACGCTTCTGTCCCGGAAAAAGGAATCGCCGAAATCGAAGGTGGCGTAATCGCCCAGCATTTTGAAAAAGCGTTCGTGCGCAGGCTTGTCGAAGCCGTACATGGCCTCAAGTTCTTCAAGAAGTTCGGGCGGCAGGCCCCGGGAGGCCCGGCTGTCTCCGGAACTGCTTGCCACTTCACTGCCGACATCGCCACCACCGGCGCGCGCCAGAGCGCTGCTGCCGTGGCCTTCCATCTCCGCGAGAATCTGTTCAATGGGGCCACCGGGAGCGGCCTGAACAATGACAAAATTCAACAGCATGATCCCCACCAGGGTGGGGATGATCAGGGCGAGGCGGCGGAGTATGTAAATGCCCATTCAGGGAGCAGTCCTTACTACAGCGTCGTGATAGCGAACGGTATCAGCGTTCAGTCCACCAGTTGTTAAGGTCGATGCCGTTCTTGGGCGTGTTGGCCGGGCGTTTCAGGTGGTTCCAGTAGGCCACCCGATCCTTGCGCAAATGCCAGTGCGGGATCACGTAATGGCCATTCAGCAGCACACGATCCAGTGCGTGCACCCGGCTTACAAGCTCTTCCCGGTCCGGCGCCTGAATGACCATGTTGACCAGCTCATCGATGACGGGATCGCTAACGCCCATGAAATTGCGGGAGCCGGGTACATCGGCATTACTCGAGTGCCAGTAGTCCCGTTGTTCATTACCCGGAGAATCAGATTGAGGCAGCACCTGGGTGATCATGTCGAAATCAAAACTCCGAACCCGCTGAACATACTGGTTGCTGTCGACCAGGCGCACCGACACATCGATGCCCAACTTTCCAAGATTCTGTTTGAAGGGTAGAACCACTCGTTCAAAGCTTTTCTGGAACAGAAGGATCTCGAATGCCAGTGGTTTGCCGGTCTCCTGATGGACCATTTTGCCATTCTTGATCTGATACCCGGCTTCGGTCAGGAGTTTCAGTGCGGTACGCAGATTGTCCCGCAGGCTGACGCCGTTACCGGTATCCGGTGGTACATAGGCCTCTGTGAAAACGTCGGGGCTTAGTTGATCCCGATAGGCTTCAAGAATTTCAAGCTCTCGCCCTTCAGGCAAGCCCGACGAGGCAAGATCGCTGTTCTCAAAATAGCTGCTGGTGCGAGTGTACTGGCCAAAGAACAGGTTCTGGTTGGCCCACTGGAAATCAAAACCGTAGGCCAGCGCCTCCCGAACCAGGGGATCCTGAAACACCGGCTTGCGGGTATTGAAGATAAAGCCCTGCATGCCGGTGGGGCGGTGGTGCTCAATCGCTTCTTTCTCAATATCGCCGCTCTCGAACTGACGACCGGTATAGGCAGTGGCCCAGTTCTTGGCGGAGGTTTCCTGGCGGAAATGGAAATTACCGGCTTTGAAAGCCTCCAGGGCGACGGTGTCGTCGTTGTAGTACTCGTAGGAAATGGTGTCGAAGTTGAACCGGCCTTTGCGTACACCCAGATCTTTGGCCCAGTAGTCGTCGACTCTTTGATAGGTAACCGAACGGCCGGCATCAAAAGAGGCAATCCGGTAAGGGCCACTGCCCACCGGGATGGTCAGGCCGCTGCTTTCAAACTCTCGATCCTGCCAGAAATGTTCTGGCAGGACGGGCATCTGGCCAAGAATCAGGGGCAGTTCCCGATTGTTGGTTTGCGCAAAGTCAAAGCGGATCCGGTGACTGTTTTCAATGGTGACCTTGTCTACATCCGCGTAGTAGTTGCGGTAAAACGGGTGGCCTTCGGTGGTCAGAATCCGGTAGGAAAACTCCACGTCTTCAGCGGTGATTGGTTCACCGTCCTGGAAGCGGGCCTCTTTATTCAGATTGAAGATGACAAAGCTGCGGTCTTCCGGCACTTCAACGGACTCGGCAATCAGCCCATATTCGGAAAACGGCTCGTCGGCAGAAGACTCCAGAAGGGTATCGTACACGTAGGCGTTAATACCCGCCGCAGAGATGCCCCGGATGACAAAGGGGTTAAAACTATCGAAGCCGTTGGCAACCACAGATAACTTCAGTTCGCCGCCTTTCGGGGCCTCCGGGTTGACGTAGTCGAAGTGACTGAAATCCGCAGGGTACTTCAGTTCACCGTGCATGGCGATGCCATGCACAGGAGTGGGGTTTTCGGTGACGCCTTCATCGGCTGAGGCGAAACAGGCAGACGCTGCCAGAGCCAGCGTCGCGGTAATTCTGGTCAGCAAGGGTGCTTCTGGTTTTTTTGTCATGGTTCTCGCACGTTACGGACTGTTTCTTATGTCCACGTAGAGTACCAGACTTTGGCCGGGTTGGAGATAACGGTCCGTATTAAGATCGTTCCATGATGCGATGTCACGCACATTCACCGAAAACCGGCTGGCGATGGCGGACAGGGAGTCGCCGCTGCGAACCCGGTATCCCACCTTGCGCACCATGGCCTTGCCACGGGTATTCGAAGCTACCATGGTCGGCTTTGAAGTTTTCGACCAGATCACCAGCTCCTTGCCTGGAATCAGGGGGTCTCCCGGTGCCATGCCATTCCAGGCAGCCACTTCCCGAACCGAAACCCGGTGCTCCCTGGCGATATCCCAGAAGGTATCGCCCCGGCGCACGGTGTACCGTACCTTGTTGCCGCTGCGCTTGCGATCCTGTGTTCGCTCCAGTCGCTGGGCCTGGCTTAGCGCATAGGCGTCGGAGCCCTTGGTGGAAGACGGAATCAGCAGTTGCTGGCCAATCCGGATCAGGTCACTGTTGAGTTTGTTGACCTGTTGAATGACCGATGGGGTAGTGGAGAACTTGCGGGCAATGGTGTTCAGGCTGTCACCCTTGCGGACTTTATAGTTCTGCCAGGATACACGCTGTTCGCTTGGGAACTCTGCCAGTGCGGTTTGGAATGCCTCGGCCTGTTGCTTGGGTACCAGCAAGCGATGGGGGCCATCCGGATTGGTTGCCCAGCGATTGTAGGACGGGTTCAGCAGATAGATTTCATCAATATCCACGCCAGCTAATTCCGCGGCCTGGGCCAGATCCAGCTGGGAGCCGGTATCCACCACTTCGAAATACGGTTCGTCTTTTAATGGTGGCAGGTCGATACCGTAGGCTTTCGGATCGTCGAAAACTTTTGCCAGGGCAATCAGTTTGGGCACATAGTGGCGGGTCTCCGTCGGTAATGTCAGAGACCAGTAATCTGTGGATTTTCCGGCGTTGCGGTTACGACGCATGGCGCTGGATACGGTCCCGCCCCCGGAATTATAAGCGGCCAGGGCCAGGGTGTAATCGCCATCAAACCGGTTGGCCAGGCGCTCCAGGTAAGTCAGGGCAGCATCGGTAGCCGCAATGACGTCCCGTCGGTCATCATGCCACCAGCTTTGGGTCAGCCCGAAGTATTTGCCGGTAGACGGGATGAACTGCCAAAGCCCGGCAGCGCGACCGTGGGAGTAGGCAAAAGGATCAAAGGCGCTTTCTACCACTGGCAACAGAGCCAGTTCGCTGGGCAGGCCGCGTTTTTCGGTTTCATTGATAATGTAATGCAGGTACCGGGAGCCTCTTTCCACCACGCGATCGATGTAACGGGGGTGGCGCACGTACCAGTCCAATTGAGCCTGTACCCTGGCATTGTCGACGGAGTGATCCATGGTGAAACCGGCGCGAAGTCGTGACCACAGATCGTCTGTTCTGGTGGATGCGTCGGATTGCCGGGCGGGATTGTCCAGTTTTTCCCGAGCTTGCTGGGCCTTGGCCTGAAGTTCCGGGGAGATGGCGTCATCTAATGGTGCCCCGCTGGCACTGTCCTCTCCATTGCCGGCAGCGACGTCAGCCTTGAGGTCCTCATCGCCCTTGGCAACAACCACTTGCTGTGAGTCCAGGGGGTCTTTTTGCTGATTCTCTTCCTCGGTCCCGAACCAGGCCGAAGGTGTATGCCAGTTTTCGGCGATCTGACTGGTACTGCAGCCGCTGAAAAGGGTTGACGCGAGAAGGATGAAGGGCAGTCGTTTTACCGGCATAAACACAGGGTTCCGGGTGGAGCCGGCGGGTATCTGTAAAAATAGCCGGCATATTTAACAGGTTACGTTCGATAATTGCTCGAAATTCTATGGGAGCGTTTTCCGGGCGGTCAAGCTGAGCCATGTTACGGCTGTGAGATAAATTGTTAAGCAGTGACCGCCCGCACGCTCAGAAGTTATCCTTGCCGTGCCGTACGGCTGCAAAAACCGCACAATCCGAGCCGGTGGCAAGGCGGTGTGTGGTGCTGTAATTCTCGGCGGCCTCTATGACCATGGCATCATCCCACCGAAGGAATGGGTTCAGCTGTTTCTCCTGGCCAATCGTGGTCGGCACGGTTGGCTTACCCCGTTCCCGAAGGTCTTTGCAGGCGTTCTCAAACTCGGCCAACGCCTTATCTTCGGGTAGCCAGTGACGGGCAAAGCGAAGGTTTGCCAAGGTGTATTCATGAGCACAGTATACTGCAGTGTTATCCGGAAGGTCCCGCAGGGTCTGGAGCGAGGTGTGCATCTGTTCCGGTGTGCCTTCGAACAGTCGTCCGCAGCCGCAGACAAACAGTGTGTCGCCGCAGAACAGAACGGGTTTGTCATTTACCTGGGTGTCGCTGTAATAGGCAATATGATCCAGTGTATGGCCGGGAACTGCCAGGACATCGAACGTGATGCCTTCCCAGACGACTTCATCGCCGGCATGAACCGTGTTTGTAGCACCCTTGAAGGGCGAATCAGTCGGGCCAACAATACGGATGTCCGGATACTGTTGCTGAAGCTCTTTCACGCCGCCGGTGTGATCCGGGTGGTGATGGGTGATCAGGATGGTGTCTGCTGAGAAACCGCTGTCACTGAGATAGTCCAGTACCGGCTTTGCCTGGCCGGGATCGACTATCAGGGTCTTGCCGGACTCAAGGTTGGTAAGGCACCAGATATAGTTGTCTGAGAATGCCGGAACCGGATGAATGCGCAAGGTGGCCACCCCATGTGTTCAATGAATGTGCCTGTTATGATAATGCAACAACGGGTACAGCCCAAGGAGCGGCAGGTTGCGCGAGCAATCAAGCCTTTAGTGGACCGGGTAGGGGAGCCAGCGTGACAACCAGCGGCGTGATTGACTATTCAGCACGACATGAGAGTTTTGAACGTTGGGTGCAGACCCCCCTTGGCCGCTCCCTGCTGGCCAGCCAGAGAGCAGTACTTGATAAGGAGCTGCAAGGCCTTACCGGGGCAAGACAACTTCAGGTTGGCCTGAGTCACCGATTGCCTTTGGCGAGTGGTACCGATTTTGCTCAGAAGATTATTACCTGCCCGGCCTGGCATGCCCATATGCCGGAGGGCGTGGCGGTTTGTGATGCAGACGAGTTGCCGTTTCCCGGTGATTCCATGGATCTTGTGATCCTTCATCATACGGCCGACTTTTCCCCGGATCCGCACCAGGTGCTTCGCGAGTCCGCCCGCGTATTGCGAGGTGAGGGGCGCATCGCTCTGGTTGGGTTCAACCCCCTCAGTCTCTGGGGCGTACGAAGACTGGTTTCCCGCCATCGGTTTGGCCCCTGGGGTGGTCGGTTCCTGATGCGATCACGAATGGAGGACTGGCTCAGGTTGCTGGGGTTCGAGCTGGAAAACAGTGGCACCTATTTCTGTACCCTTCCGCTGCAGCGAAAACACGGGGCATCCGGAAGACGGCAGCGTTTGGCCGCCAGTAGCCGCCCTCATTTACTGCCCACGGGTGCCTATTACTGTATCCTTGCCCGCAAACGCGAATACGCCCGGATCCGGACCAGGGCATCCTGGCGCAAGAGCAAGGTGATTTCTTTGCCCGGAACCGTGGGGGTATCCAGTGGCTGTGCCAGCCATAGCTCAGGCAGGGTGGACAGGCGTGGAACAGAACAGGAGCAGTAATGGCTGGTAAGGTAGTGATGTATACCGACGGAGCCTGTAAAGGTAATCCGGGGCCCGGGGGTTGGGGTGTTGTGTTGCGCTATGGCGATGCGTGCAAGACCATGCACGGTGGCGAGTTGCAAACCACCAACAACCGAATGGAGCTGATGGCGGCCATTCGAGGCTTGAGGGAGCTCAAGCGCGCTTGCCAGGTGGAGCTGTATACGGACTCACAATACGTGCGCAAGGGCATTACCGAATGGATGAGCGGCTGGAAGCGCAATGGCTGGAAAACCTCGGCAAAAAAACCGGTCAAGAATGCGGATCTGTGGCAGGAGCTCGATGCTGAAACTGCCAGACACACCGTTAACTGGCATTGGGTGAAGGGTCATTCAGGGCATCCTGATAACGAGTTGGCGGATGAGTTGGCCAACCGCGGAGTCCGCGAACTGAACGGGGCCTGAACCCTGGCCCCCTGGAAAACCGATTAATGAGCAGTGAGTGAGAGCGCAGTTGCATGAGACAGATCGTACTGGATACCGAAACCACGGGTATTGATCCGAACGAAGGTCACCGCATTATCGAAATTGGTTGTGTGGAAGTGATCGAACGCGAGCTGACCGGTCGCAACTATCACGTATACATTAACCCTGAGCGGGAGGTAGAAGCGGAGGCTATCACCGTTCACGGTATCACCAACGAATTTCTGGCCGACAAGCCAAAGTTTGCGGAGGTTGCCGACGAGTTCTTTGAGTTCATCAAGGGCGCAGAGCTGGTCATCCATAACGCCGCGTTCGACGTGGGCTTCATGGACTCCGAATTCGCCCGCCTGAAACCGGTTCGGAAAACAGCAGACCACTGCGGTATTGTCGATTCACTGGCCATTGCCAGGAAAAAACATCCGGGCCAGAAAAACAATCTCGACGCCCTGTGCAAGCGCTATGGAGTGGATAACTCCAACCGTGACCTTCACGGGGCATTGCTGGACGCCGAGATCCTGGCAGACGTCTATCTGCTGATGACCGGCGGCCAGACCGCGCTGTCCCTGGATGCCGGCTCCGGCGATGAAGGTGGCGATGGCGGTATTCGCCGGATCTCCGGTGAGCGCGCGCCGTTGGCGGTGGTTCGGGCCACCAGTGATGAAGCCTCTGCCCATGATGAGTTCATGGCGATGATGGAGAAGCAGGCCGGCGAAACGGTGTGGTCCCGGTTGCAGGCAACAGAATGAGAACCACGTTCAGCTGTACCATTTGTTACATTCCGGCTTTCTTGAGCTACTTGAGTTTTGTGTTATAAGTAATGATAAGTTCGCCAGTTTTTTGCGAACCGTTCAGGTATGGGCAAGGGCTGCCTCGCTGAACAGGAAGGACCTGCCCGTATGCAGGCTGCAGTTCATGAACAGGATGCGGTAGTCTCCGCAAATTAACAGGAAGCGTTTATGGTTCAATCGTCTCTGGCGACGAAATCGCAGTCGTTTGATCTGGTCAAAAGTGAAATCGAACAGACCATCAAGCAGGCAGAATCCAGCCTTGAGCGCTTTCAGGAAAACCGCGAGAGCGGGGAAGATCTGCAGAACTGTGTTGATTACCTGAACCAGCTTCGGGGAATCTTCATTCTGGTGGAGCTCCGGGGCGGAACCCTGCTTTGCCAGGAGGCGGTTAATCTCGCCAATGATGTGCCGGTTGGTGCCAACGACGACAAGAATATACTGCTGACAGCACTTAACAGCGCGCTATTCATTCTCCGCCGTTACGTCGAGTACTACCATCAGCAACGTGAAGATCATCCCGAGCTGCTGCTGCCCGTGATCAATGATCTGCGTGAAGCCCGTCGTGAGAAACCTTATCCCGAATCCTGCTTCTTTGATATCGACATCAAGGAGCGCCCGGACTTTTGCAGCGATCTGGGGCTGAGGCCCATGGATGATGCAGAGTCTGAATATGAAATCCTGGCCCGTCGCATGCGCCTGACCTTCCAGGTGGCACTGCTCGGCATTCTCCGCGAGCGCAACGAAGCGGTTAGCAAGAAGCTCATTGCCAGGGCTGCCCGTGGTCTCGCACGGCTGTGTCAGGGGGCGCCTATGGGGCAGATGTGGTGCCTGCTGGCGTTGGTCTCCGATACCATGCTGGATCGTGCCATGGGCTTTAGCAAGGCCCGCAAACGTCTGCTGATGCGAATCGAGAAATACGCGCGGGAAGTGGTGTATGTCGGCAAGGTAGCTACCGCCAAGGACGCCCCCGAATCGCTGATCAAAGATCTGGTCTATCTGCTTTACCGCAGTGGCTCAGCCAACCCTGAGGTGACGCGGGTACTCTCTGCTTATCAGCTCGGTCCTGCCGAATTCCCGGACGCACTTCTTGAGGCTCATTCCCGGCGCCTCTATGGCCCTGGCACGGACGTGCTCAAATCCCTGTCTGAAGCCTTGCAGGAAGAGCTTAATCAGCTGAAAGACAAGCTGGACATCATCGAGCGCGGAATAGAACCGGATCTGGCCGAACTTGCCTCGATTGCCGACACTCTGGAGCGCCTGGCCAATACGCTGGTGATGCTCGATCTGAACCGCCTGGCCGGTATTTCCCGTGAAGAAGCTGCCAAACTGCGTAAATGGGAAGAGGAAAACCGCCTGCCGGCGGAGGAGGAGCTCTATCGTCTGGCGGATTCCGTGCTGGGGGTAGAAGATGCGGTCATGCAGATTGTGACCCGTGGCATTACCTCAGAGACCGATGCCCTTGCTGGTGCAGACCGGAGCCGGGACGAATCCGTGTACCTGCAGGAAGCCATCTGGGTTGTGGCGGATGAGGCCCGTAGTGCGTTGACCCTTGCCAAGCGAGCGATCACAGCATTTATCGAATCCGATTACGACAAGCTTCATCTGGCCAACCTGCCGGGGACACTGCGCAGTATCTGGGGTGGCTTGCAAATGGTGGACGACCCCATCGCAGCGGACGTCATTGCCAGGGTCGCGACGTCTATTCAGGAGCGCCTGCTGGATGCGCGCGAAGCCCCTGCGTCACAGGTTCTGGAAGCGCTGGCGGATGCTCTCACCTCACTCGAGTACTACATTGAAGGCGTCGGTCGGCGGGAAGACCGGAATGTAGACCTGCTCAAGCTGGCTCAGAGTTCGCTGGATGACGTCGGTCTGTAGACGCCAGGGTGGCCTGAGTTTCTGAATGGCATAAAAAAACCTGCGGTTTGCGCAGGTTTTTTTATAGCTGGTGTTTAACCGGGCTCAGCCCATGTTGAACAGTTCACCCAGCTTGGTTGCCAGCATCATGTCGCCTTCGGCGCGCAGCTGGCCAGCCATGAACGCCTGCATGCCGTCAGTCTCGCCAGAGACAATACCCTGCAGGGTTTCAGAGTTCATGATCAGGGTAACAGAAGGATCGTCGTGTGCGCCTTCGTGCAGCTTGCAGGTGCCGTCATTGATCACGAGGTGGTAAGTCTTGTCGTCTTCGATGTCGAACTGGAATACCAGGTCCAGGCCCTGTGCTGCGTCTGCGTTGAAGTTCTGTTCGAGTTTTTCAAATACCTGAGCTACAGACATTGTTTTACCCTTTTTGATGGTTGTCTTGTCATGGTGGTGACGACTAGTGATCCCTGGCAGAGGCAGCCTGTACAGCAGCCGGGGTAGCGCCAACCTCGCAATCCGACTTTATGGTTAGAGCCGGTTCGTGTCAAGCTTGATCGAACGCTTGTTTTAATTTTATCGCGGGCTTATCAGGCCTGTGCCGAGGCGGTACACTTCGGGGTTTGCAAATACGTGTGGAGACTGCATTTTGGAATTTCTGACCGAATACGGCCTGTTCCTCGCCAAGGTGGCGACTTTCGTGGTGGCGGCGATTGTGCTCGTGTCCATCATTGTCTCGGCAACCCAGAAAGACCGGGACGATCACGAAGGTGAGGGTGAGCTGAAAATACGCAAGCTGAACGATCAGTATCGCCGGCTCAGAGAGTCAATCCAGGCCAGGTTGATGACAGACCAGGAACGGAAGGCCTGGCAGAAGAAAAAGAAAAAAGAGGACAAGGCTGAAAAGAAAGCCGCGAAGAAGCAGCCAGAATCTGACGCTACCGAAGAGAAAACGGCGCGGGTTTACGTGCTCGATTTCGACGGTGACATTAAAGCCAGCGATACCGATACCCTGCGGCGTTCGGTGTCGGCGGTTCTGAGTGTTGCCAATCCGGAAACGGACGAAGTGGTTATCCGCCTGGAGAGCGGCGGTGGTCTGGTTCATGCCTATGGGCTGGCGGCAGCCCAGCTGGATCGTGTTCGCAGCAAAGGTATCAAGTTGACCGCCTGCGTCGACAAGGTTGCGGCCAGCGGCGGCTATATGATGGCCTGCGTGGCTGATCGCATTATTGCTTCGCCGTTTGCCGTGCTCGGTTCCATCGGGGTGGTGGCGCAACTCCCGAACTTCCACCGGTTCCTGAAAAAGAACGACGTTGACTTTGAGGTGCTCACCGCGGGTGAACACAAGCGAACGCTGACAATCTTTGGTGAGAATACCGATAAGGGACGCCAGAAATTCCTCGAGGACCTGGAGGATACCCATGTCCTGTTCAAGGAGTATGTGAGTGAGCGGCGTCCGGATCTGGATATTCAGGCGGTTGCCAATGGAGATATCTGGTTCGGCAAGCGGGCCCTGGACGTGAAGCTGATCGATGAGATCAAAACGTCTGACGAATACCTGATTGAGGCTTGTGAGCGGGGAGACGTGATCTCAGTGTCTTTCCAGCGCAAACGTACACTGCCGGAAAAGCTCGGTTTGGCTACCAGCGCGGCGCTCGAACATACCGTCTGGAAAGTGTTGAGTGCGTTTCGGAATCAAAAAATGCAGTAAACCAGAACTGAACACCAGCGCATGAAGACTCATGCGCTGGTGATTGGTCTCAGGAGGCCCGGCGGCGGAACAGGGGCTGGTCCGTGTCGGTCGCAGCCTGGTAGGTCTGGGTGAAGAAGCTCAGGCACTTCGGTGCCTTCGCAATATCCTTGTCAGCGCGCAGTACGTAGCTGTCAAAGCCACAGCGCTTCATGAACTGAAGCTGGTCAAGCAACACATCGCCAATGGCTCGCAGCTCGCCGCGGTACCCGAACCGTTCACGCAGCAAACGGCCAATGCTGTAACCACGGCCATCGACAAAGCGCGGGAAATTCACCGCGATCAGTGGCAATTCATTCACTTTCTCGCCAAGCAATTCCGGCTCATCGTGGCTGTCAAACCAGACACCCACGGAGGGCTTTGCGGCAAAGTGCTCATGGCCGGCCAGCCACAGATCTGCCGGAATCAAGACCGGCTTATCTTCAGGAATATCCATGGATTCACCCGCCGCAGGGCGGGGCACCACAACCCAGTCGTCATTACGAATCGTGCCGTCAGCGGCAATTACATCAGGCATATACCCGCTCCTTGAAAGGATCCAGACCGACCCGGCGATAGGTGTCCAGGAAGGTTTCCTCTTCCGTCCGGTTTTCTACGTAAACATTGATCAGCTTGGCGATGACCTCTGGCATTTCCTCACGAGCGAAGGACGGCCCCAGAATCTTGCCGATGGTGGCGTCGTGGTGTGACGATCCACCCAGGCTGATCTGATAGAACTCTTCGCCTTTTTTGTCGACGCCCAGAACACCAATATTGCCCACGTGGTGGTGGCCACAGGCGTTCATGCAGCCTGAAATGTTCAGGTCGATGGGGCCGAGGTCGTACAGGAAGTCCAGGTCATCAAAACGACGCTGGATTGCTTCCGCCACAGGAATCGACTTGGCGTTGGCCAGGGCGCAGAAATCGCCGCCGGGGCAGCAGATAACGTCGTTCAGTGTGTTCAGATTCGCCGTTGCGAAGCCCAAAGGCACAAGCTTTTGCCAGAGCTCAAACAGTCGATCCTGGCGGACGTCTGCCAGCACCACATTCTGCTCGTGAGTGGCCCGGGCTTCACCGTAGCTGTACTCATCCGCAAGGTCGGCAATCTGCTCCAACTGGAAGTCGGTGACATCCCCCGGGGGCGTGCCGGTCTTCTTGAGCGTCAGGGTTACAATAGCGTAGCCCGGCTTTTTGTGACTGTTGACGTTGTGGGTCAACCACTTGTCAAATTCACGGTTCTCGAAGCGCTGCGTCGCCAGCAGGTCGGTAGCATTGTCCAGTGCATCATACGCCGGCTCGGTAAAGTAGCCCTGGAATTTGCTCACCACCTCCGGTGTCAGCCGGGAAGGTGAGTCTTTGATGTGGGCCCACTCCGCTTCAACTTTTTCGGCAAAGCCCTCGGGGCTCAGCGCCTTGACCAGAATCTTGATGCGCGCCTTGAACTTGTTGTCCCGGCGGCCGTAACGGTTGTAAACCCGGACAATGGCTTCCAGGTAAGTCAGCAGATCCAGTTCCGGCAGGAAATCGCGGATGACCGGGCCAACCATGGGGGTACGACCAAGTCCGCCGCCAACGTGAACCCGGAAGCCAAGTTCTCCCTGGTCATTGCGTACCAGCTGCAAGCCAATGTCATGCACCCGGATAGCTGCGCGATCCGTGTGTTCGGAGGCATTCACGGCAATCTTGAATTTACGTGGTAAAAACGCAAACTCCGGATGGAACGTCGACCACTGGCGAATAATCTCGCAATAGGTGCGTGGATCAGCGATTTCGTCCACCTGGACACCGGAGAATGGGTCCGTGGTGGTGTTCCGGATGCAGTTACCGCTGGTCTGATTTGCATGCATTTCCACTTCCGCCAGCTCAGCCAGAATATCGGGCACGTCTTCCAGGTTCGGCCAGTTCAGCTGGATGTTGGTGCGGGTGGTGAAATGAGCGTAGCCTTTATCATAGTCCCGGGTTACGCGTGCCAAGCGGCGGAGCTGCTCGGAGCGAAGCATGCCGTAAGGGATACAGATACGAAGCATGGGTGCGAGACGCTGAACATAAAGCCCGTTCTGCAGTCGAAGTGGAAGGAATTCCTCCTCAGACAGCTCACCAGCAAGGGCGCGCTCGGTCTGGTCACGGAATTGGGCAACACGCTCTGCGGCTATCTGCCGGTCGTGCTCATCATAAACGTACATAGTGGAACGTCCTGCCTGCTACATCAGAAGAGCTAAAATTTACGGCCGGGTTTCATGGACCGGGCCTTATTCCTGCGAGGCAGGATACCATCGTGTTTTTATTCTCAAAATGATTATTTCAACATAACATTATCGATTCAGGTGATAAGTGATCGCCGCCGGAACTGGACGAATGTCAATTTGCTGCTTTACTTGATCGGGATAGCCAGAAAAACAACAACTTCGGGTAGGAAGGAGGAAGTGCCATGAAAAAATCCGTGCAATCAGACAGCCAGGCCGATGCTGTGGCGGCGGTATTGCTCGTGCTGCTGGCAGTTGCTTTTGCGGTGGTCTGGGTATCCGGGCAGTAGGTTACTGCCCGGCCAATACCAGTTTCACCACGATGATCAGCCCGCCCACAAACGCGACGGTAAACAGAACGCCTGCAACGATATAGGGCAGCGGGCTATGGTGTGAAAAGTCTTCCTGGCGACGCTTGTCAGACTGCACACCGAAGGCGCCGGCAAGGATGCTTTGCATGATCTTCAGAACCCCCGGACTGCGGGGGCGTTCGTTGTTATTGTTGTTTTCGGTCACGTCATTCATGGAATACGCCTCAGGTTATTCCGCCGGATCGTACGCCAAGCTTGGCATCAACCAGCGTTCAGCCTCAGCCTTGGTCAGGCCTTTGCGTTCAGCATAGTCCTCAACCTGATCAACGCCAATTTTGCCAACGGCAAAGTATTTGGCGTCCGGGTGGGCGAAGTACCAACCGGAGACCGCTGCGGTTGGATACATGGCGAAATGCTCCGTTAGCTGGAGGCTGGTATTTGCGGTGGCATCCAGCAGTTTGAACAGGGTGGCCTTTTCGGTATGGTCCGGACAGGCAGGGTAGCCGGGGGCAGGGCGGATACCACGGTAGCGTTCCTTGATCAGGTCCTCGTTGGCCATCTGTTCATCGGTGGCATAACCCCAGAATTCCTTGCGCACCCGTTCGTGCATGCGCTCGGCAAAGGCTTCGGCCAAGCGGTCTGCCAGGGCCTGCACCATAATGGCGCTGTAGTCGTCGTGGGCGTTTTTGAACTCAGCGGTCAGTTCGTCCACGCCGATGCCTGTGGTCACCGCAAAGCCTCCGACATAATCGCCCAGGTGCAGACTCTCCGGCGCCACGAAATCTGACAGCGCCATCATTGGCTTGCCCGGAGCTTTCTCATCCTGCTGACGCAGGTGGTGCAGGGTAGTGAGCTCTTCGGTCCGGGATTCATCGGTGTACACGACAATGTCATCACCCCGGCGATTGGCGGGCCAGAACCCGACAACGCCTCTTGCCGAGATCCGCTTGTCCCCGATCATCTGTTTCAGTAGTTTCTGGGCATCGTCAAACAGGGTACGTGCGGCTTCGCCTCGTTTCGGGTCGTCGAAAATGGCCGGGTATTTGCCGGCAATGTCCCAGGAAATAAAGAACGGTGTCCAGTCGATGTAGTCCACCAGTTCCTTCAGATCATAGTCCTCGAAGACCCGGACACCGGTAAATGCGGGCTTGGGCGGCTGGTAGTTCTCGAAATCGATTTCTGGTGCACGGGCACGGGCTTCTTTCAGCGACACCAGCTTGGTGCGGTCACCACGGTTTTTGCGGCGTTCACGAATTTCATCATATTCGGTGCGGGCTGCTGCCACGAACGCGGGCTTCGCGGTCTTGCTCAACAGCTGGGACGCTACGTTTACGCAGCGGGATGCATCAGAAACATAAAGGGCAATGTCGTTTTTGTACTGGGGCTCGATTTTGACCGCTGTGTGGGCTTTCGAGGTGGTGGCACCACCAATCATCAGCGGGATATTGAAGTCCAGTCGCTGCATTTCCCGCGCTACGTGCACCATCTCATCCAGTGACGGTGTGATCAGGCCGCTCAGGCCAATCATGTCGACATTTTCTTTTCGGGCTGTTTCCAGAATCTTTTCACAGGGCACCATCACGCCAAGGTCGATTACCTCGTAGTTGTTGCACTGCAGGACAACGCCAACAATGTTCTTGCCAATGTCGTGTACGTCGCCCTTGACCGTGGCCATCAGTATCTTGCCCTTGGCCTGCTGGTCTTCGGTTTTCTCAGCTTCGATGTACGGAATCAGGTGCGCCACGGCCTGCTTCATCACCCGGGCGCTTTTGACCACCTGGGGCAGGAACATCTTGCCGTCACCGAAAAGATCGCCAACCACGTTCATGCCGGCCATCAGCGGGCCTTCGATTACCTCGATGGGGTGGCTGGCGTTTTGCCGGCAGGCTTCCGTGTCGTCAATAATGTAACTGGTAATGCCTTTAACCAGGGCATGCTCCAGGCGTTTTTCAACGGGCCATTCACGCCAGGCAAGGTCTTCCTCTTTGGCCTGACCGCCTTTGCCTCTGAACTTTTCGGCCGCCTCGAGCAGGCGATCGGTGGAGTCATCCCGGCGGTTCAGAACCACGTCTTCCACCAGTTCTTTCAGGTCAGGCTCTATCTCGTCATAGATCACCAGTTGGCCGGGATTCACGATACCCATATTCATGCCGGCCTTGACCGCGTGATACAGGAAAACCGAGTGGATGGCCTCACGCACCGCATCGTTGCCGCGGAATGAGAACGAGACGTTGCTGACGCCGCCGGAGATAGAGGCGTGGGGGCAGTGCTCCCGAATCCAGCGTGTGGCGTTGATAAAGTCCACTGCGTAGTTGTTGTGCTCCTCAATACCGGTAGCAATGGCAAAGATGTTGGGGTCAAAAATGATGTCGGCCGGGTTGAAGCCGATGCCGGTCAGCACATCATAGGAGCGTTTGCAGATTTCGGTTTTGCGTTCGAAGGTATCGGCCTGGCCGTCTTCGTCAAAGGCCATCACCACCACCGCAGCGCCGTAGCGCATACAGTCCCTGGCACGTTTGATGAACTCTTCTTCGCCTTCTTTCAGGCTGATGGAGTTCACCACGGCTTTGCCCTGTATACAGCGCAGACCCGCTTCGATCACATCCCACTTGGACGAGTCGATCATGATCGGCACGCGGGAAATGTCCGGTTCAGAGGCCACCAGGTTCAGGAAGGTAACCATCACCTCCCTGGAATCCAGCATGCCCTCGTCCATGTTGATATCGATGATCTGGGCGCCGTTTTCAACCTGGTCCCGGGCAACGCTCAGGGCTTCTTCATACTGTTCTTCCTTGATCAGTCGCAGGAAGCGCTTGGAGCCGGTTACGTTGGTGCGTTCACCCACGTTGATGAACAGGGTGTTTTCGTCACCGGTAAACGGTTCAAGGCCGGAGAGCCTGAGTGCTTTCGGGCGATCAGGGATCTGCCTGGGCGGGTACTTGGCCACGGCCCTGGCAATGGCTTCAATATGGTCCGGGCGCGAACCGCAACAGCCGCCAATGATGTTGAGAAAGCCATCTTTGGCAAACCCTTCAATGATCTCGGCCATTTCCTCTGGAGTCTGATCGTATTCACCAAACTCGTTGGGCAGCCCGGCGTTGGGGTGGGCTGATACATAGGTTTCGGCCTTGTTCGACAGTTCCTCCACGTAAGGCCGAAGCGCGTCCGCGCCAAGTGCACAGTTCAGGCCCACGGAAACCGGTTTGGCGTGGGCAACCGAGTTGTAGAAAGCTTCGGTGGTTTGCCCGGAAAGCGTTCGGCCAGAGGCGTCGGTGATGGTGCCGGAAATCATGATCGGCAGCTCAATACCACTGTCGATAAAAAACTGCTGAGTCGCGTAGATTGCTGCTTTGGCGTTCAGGGTGTCGAAAACAGTTTCAATGAGAATAAGGTCTGAGCCACCTTCAACCAGGCCGGAAACTGCCTCGTAGTAATTGTCGACCAGAGTCTGGAAATCCACGTTCCGGTAACCGGGATTGTTCACATCCGGTGAAATAGAAGCGGTGCGGGAGGTGGGGCCCACGGCACCGGCTACAAAACGTGGCTTTTGGGGATTCCTCGCGGTGAACTCGTCGGCGATTTCCCGTGCCAGCTTTGCCGCAGCTACGTTCAACTCCCGTGCCAGCGATTCCAGGCCATAGTCGGCCTGCGACAGCTTGGTGGAGTTGAAGGTGTTGGTCTCGATAATGTCGGCACCTGCGTCCAGGTACTCTGCATGGATGTTGCGGAGCAGGGCAGGCTGGGTAAGGTTCAGCAGGTCATTGTTGCCCTGAACTTCCCGTTCGTAATCCTTGAATCGATCGCCCCGGAATGCGGCCTCATCCAGTTTCTGGTTCTGGATCATGGTGCCCATGCCACCATCAAGAATGACAATCCGCTCCTTGAGGGCTTGATGCAGCTGTTCCAGGCGTGTATTGCGATCGGTCATAGAAAACTCTTCCGGGTGTCGTTATTAACGTCGTGTTTTACGTTTTGGCGCGGGATCATAGCAAAAATGCTGAAAGGCGTCTTAGTACGGATGATCATTATCAAGTTCCGTTTTGCCTGTCCGCCGTTGGGATAAGGGAAACTGATTACCCCATTAATGCCCGACTATTTTACTTGGTCTTTTATGTTCCGGCGATCTCTCATAAAATGTCAGTCACACTTGATAACAGGTAGGAAGCATGGCTCTGGTAACTGTGACTGATTCCGCAAGGGATTATCTTGCGCAACTGATTGAAAAGCAGGACGTTGAAGGTATGGGCGTACGCATTTTCGTGACCCAGCCCGGCACCCGCAACGCAGAGACCTGTCTGGCATACTGTCCGCCCAATGAAGTTGTGCCAACCGATGAGCAGGTCAACCTGGAGAAGTTTACTTTGTATCTGGACCATAATTCGGTGCCGTTCCTGGAAGACGCCTATGTCGATTACTCCAAGGATCAGATGGGCGGGCAACTGACCATCAAGGCGCCTAATGCCAAGGTGCCGCAGGTGGCTGATGATGCGCCCCTGCCGGAGCGTGTGAACTACGTGCTGGCCTCTGAAATCAATCCCAACCTGGCAGCTCATGGCGGTGATGTTTCGCTGGTTGAGATTGTTGATGAATCGGTTGCGGTGCTGCGCTTTGGTGGCGGGTGCCAGGGCTGCTCTGCGGTCAGCCTGACGCTGAAGCAGGGTGTCGAGAAGACACTGAAGGAACGCGTACCTGAAATCTCCGCGGTGCGTGATGTGACAGACCACTCGAATACCGAAAACGCTTACTATCAATAAGTTGCACCCTTCCTCCGGCAGTCGCCCCTTCTCTGGCGGCTGCCAGAAACACCCGCCTTGCCTGGCTACACGGCCAATGGCCTGTTAAGCGCAATACTTCATTATCGGTCACATAAACAGAATCAAAGGCCGGGTATTATCCGTGCCGTGTGAGCGAATGCTTTTTCTATTTCGGGGTAACGCTTGACTGACCTTGCTCTTGTGTCCGTGCCTGTAATGGCTGCCGTGGTGGGATGGTTCACTAACTGGCTCGCCATTCAGATGTCCTTTCATCCTGTCCGGTTCATCGGCGTTGGGGTTATTGGCTGGCAAGGGGTGATTCCGCGCAAGGCCGAGAAAATGGCCCACATCTGTATTGATCGCACCCTGCAGAAGTTTGGCGACCTGAATTCTGTGTACCAGAAGCTGGAGCCCAACCGCATTGTGGAACAGGTGGTGGCTCAGGTGACGCCCCGCATGGATGAGTACATTGACGAGGTCATGTACGAAATCCAGCCGGTACTCTGGGATAATCTGCCGCTGTTTGTTCGGGCCCGGATCTATCAGTGGGCGCGGCAACAGCTACCCAATCGGGTAGAGGAGCTGGTGGAGGATTTTGGTGACGATCTTGATGAGCTGGTCGATCTCAAGGCGCTGTTGAGTCGGGAGTTGCAGAACCATCCGGACCTGATGAATCGTATCTTCCAGCAGGCCGGTGCGGTTGAGCTCAGGTCGGTCATTAATCGGGGCGCTATCATCGGAGCGGTGATGGGTGCCGCGTTGGCGCCGGTTTCCGTGTTCTACCCCCAGCCCTGGTTACTGCCGGTGGGCGGGTTCTTTATAGGCTTCGTGACTAACTGGATTGCCATCAACCTGATTTTCGCTCCGGTACGTCCGCGCAGAGTGCTGTTCTGGCAATTGCAGGGGCTGTTCCTGCGTCGGCAGGATGAAATCAGCGATATATGGGCGCGTCTGGTGGCGGAGGAATTGATCACGGTCGAGAAAGTCGCCGATGCCATGATCAACGGTCAGCATGGTGACCGTACCCGCGCCATCATCCAGAAACACCTGCGCCCCATGCTCGACAATTCCATGGTCATGAAGCTGGCGGCCCAGGTGTCTGTGGGTATGACCGGTTACACCGAACTAAAGCGTGTGATGAATCAGAAAGCGGTGCTGGCCACGCGGGATGTATTCAGTGATCCAGCTTTCAATCGTGAGCGTGCACCAGTCGTCGCGGGGGTGCTGGCCAGCCAGATGAAGGCCCTGCGACCGGAAGAATTCCAGGACATACTCAGGCCGGCGTTCCGGGAGGAAGAAATTCAGCTGATGTTCGTGGGTGGCTTGTTTGGTGCAGTGGCCGGGCTCGTTCAGTTTCTTGCCATGACCGGCTTGCCCCGGGCCGTACTGGGCTAACCACACCAGGGAGAATAGCGTATGCCAGTTTGGGCACAGATCCTCACACAGATTTTTTTGACAGCGTTCGCCGTAACGGCTGTTCTCTTCGGGTTCTGGTTCTGGGTGGTAAAGCCATTGCTGGCTGAGCGCATTCAGGATTTGATTGATACCGCCAATGAGATTGAGCCGAAGGTGACCAGCGGCGTTCAGAAGGGTGTTGCTGAATCTATCCGGCAGATACCCCAAAGCGCCTGGGACGGTGCCACCAGGGAATCCACTCGCCAGTTCCTCAAGTTTGGTTCAAACCTGTTTGAAAACGGGCTGAGCACTTTTCTGGGGGCCGCTGCCGAAGAACAGCAAGCCAATCAGGCGCGGTCAGCCGAAAAGCGCGACAAGTAACAGCGCGATATCTTCCACTGGCTCAGAGGCAATTCGTAGGACGAGGCAGTCCGGCAATCCGGCAGGCAGTTTTGGCGGGTGTTCCGGGGAACAGTGTCATCAGGTAGATGCTGTCTCCTTTCTCGTCCCCCAGCGCCTCTCTCACGGCCTTCACGAACAAACGGTTCGATGGCGGTGAAATTTCATGCTGTTTATAAAAATTCCTTAGAAAATATATGATTTCCCAGTGTTTTTCCGTTAACTCAATGTCGTCTTCCTGAGCGATTTTCCAGGCTACCTCATCGGTCCAGGTGGCCGCGTCCTCCAGAAAACCCTCGTTGTTTCTCTCAGGCGAATTCGAAGCACTCATGGTTTACCAGTTGATGATTCGTGAATGATTAACGGTCAGCTGCACAAAACCGGCGTAGTCGACCAGTTGATCTGCGGGCACGCGATTGGCCACGGCGCGCGCATTTGCGTCCGCCTCCAGGCCATAAGAAGCCCCTGGCAACTGCTTTCCGCGATCCAGCAGCGCCAACACGGCATCTTCAATCAGCAGTAGCGTGTCACCCTGTTGAGCAGATGCCAGACAATGCCGGAATCTGGCGTGTTCCGGAGCTTTGTTGATGATGTGCAGGGTTGCGGTCGTGTTTTCAGGCATGACAGGGTCCTATCCGGCAAAAACAACGCGGGAAAACTGGCTCAGGGTTTCGGAAATCGATTCCGACGGCGTGCTTCCTGGCAGCAAATCGTCGAACTCCAGTCCATATTGCGCGCATGCTTGGGCATCCACCAGTATCTGCTCAACGCCGAACAGGGCGGCCGCAGAGAGGTTTTTCGCCACAGATTTCTGGCCGACGGCGTCGGCGGCCTGGCCTTTGCACAGCCAGTTGACGCCAGCCCCCAGAAACAGCATGGCGGCGGGCTGGTCGAAGGCCGCCAGGGAGAAGGTCATGTCCAGCGCGTCTCGTCCTGCCCAGGAGCCATAGGGTGGCTGATCGATCACAATCAGGGTGGTCATGGTCAGTGTGTCCCGTGAAAATAAAGAACCCGGTTGGACTTCAGGTTTCCCTCTACCCACTCGCCAAGACCGGCAATTTCGAAGGGTGCCCTGAGATTGCTGGCAGTCAGCTCGTAACGGGCCTGTTCGGTCTTATCGACAATGCCGCGGCGCAGGGCTGAAGCAATGCAGGCGACCGCTGTGATGTTGTTCCCGGAAAGGAATTCAGACCACAGTCGCGGCCAGTGTTGCTCATCGGAGGGAGGAGCGCTCAGGGCTGACGCCAGGTGTACGCCATCGCCATACAGGAACACCCGGTCGATACGGTGGCCCGCTTTCAGCAGGGCCTGAGCGAATGACAGGGCAGTCTGGGGAGCCTGTGTTGCCCAGGGGGCACCGGTAATCACGAGTGTGTAACTGAGTGGCTGAGGCATGAATCTGGATGCTGACTGATGGAAACCCTGCAAGTGTACCTAAAGCAAAAACCCCGGCATAGGCCGGGGTTTTCTCAAGGCGTTGGGCTGAGTGTACTGATCAATCTTCGCCGCTGAACGCTGACAGCAGGTGCAGCAGGCTGACGAACAGGTTGTAGATGGATACATACAGGCCTACGGTGGCGATGATGTAGTTACGCTCGCCACCCTTGATGATCTGGCTGGTCTCGAACAGGATCATGATCGAAGCGAAGATCGTGAAGCCTGCGGAAACGGCCAGGTGCAGAACTGAGCTCTCCATGAAGAACGCCAGCAGCATGGCGCCAATCAGCACGAATGCACCAGCGGTCAGGAAGCTGGACAGGAAGCTGAAGTCCTTCTTGGTGATGATGGCGGTTGCGGACAGGCCCACGAACGCGACGGCAGTCAACGTCAGTGCCTGAGCAACAATCTGTGAGGCGCCTGCAGCAACAAACGCACCGATGATCGGGCCAAGGGTATAACCCATAAAGCCGGTCAGTGCGAAGGTGGTGACGATGCCCCAGGGGCTGTTCTTCAGCTTATAGGTGGCAAACAGCAGGCCGATGTAGCCCACGATGGTAATCAGGAAGCCCGGGTGCGTGCCATTCATGTTCAGGAACGCGGTCACGGCTGAAAACGCCAGGGTCATACCGAGCAACATGTAGGTGTTGCGCAACACCTTCATGGCGTCGTCGCTGATACCTGCCGCTGCGCGACTGGTTTCGCTGGCCGGCGAGTAGGCCGCCTGGTTGTTCTGAACGCCGAAACGTCTGTCTTCCATTGTCATCTCCGTTTAGTGCTCTAGTGCAACTGGATACTGTAGACCATCATAATGTCGAAACCGCAACTTTCAATCATTTACGACAGAGAAACACCAAATGGATTCCATTAAAACGCGGTAATCTTGTCTAAGCTCTGACCAGAAGCCACGGAATTTGCTTTGTTTTTCTTGCAGGGCGTTGACAGAGTGGGCAAATCCGGTATCATTCCTCCCGCTGTCGACAAGGCAGCGAGCCGAAGCGTTTCCCGATGCTTCGACAAGACGGTGGGCTGGCAGAGTGGCTGAATGCAGCGGTCTTGAAAACCGCCGACGGTTAATAGCCGTCCCGGGGTTCGAATCCCTGGCCCACCGCCATTTTTCTTCTTGTTTTTCCTCTTGATACCCCAATATCCTGGTTACACCAATCCCTCCGTTGGATTCCAAACACCACGCTTCATATCCGGGAGATTTCATCCATGGCTGAAGAACCGGAAAGCCGGGAACAGTCAGATCGCAAAAACCGCCGCTTCGCAGTGTCAGCCAATCGAGGCAGGGCGAGCCATCGCGTGCGTTATGTCGAGACGGGTGGCGCGGCCGTGGATACGGAAGAGTGCACCTTTTGTCAGGCCGTTCCCGACCTTGAACATGCCGGGGGAATCAAAGCCACTCAAGTGCCTGGCCATTCTGACACCAGCGAGTGTTCTGATAGTGAAGCTCAAAAAGTCGACGCTGATTCTGCGCCGTAGCCAGATCGCATAATTCAAACCGGACACGGTCACCGGGTAGTTGCTGGGCTAGGCGGCTGCAATCCAGAATCGGTACCACGCCAGGCTTCGGGTAGCCGCCAATCGTCTGGCCATCGTTCAGCAGCACGATAGGCTGACCATCGCCGGGAATCTGAACAGATCCGTGTGCAATGCCTTCGGAGATGATGCCGGGCGGAGGGCAGTCCAGGGCTTCACCCTGAAGCCGGAAACCCATACGGTCAGATTGATCGCTAACGGTGTAGCCGCTGGTTGTCAGCCGCAGGATATCTGACCGCTGAAACTGAGTGTACTGATAGCCCGGTATCAGGCCGAGAACCACCTCTGAACTGAAATCAGGGCGCTGGTGCGCGGGCACTTCCCGGCTTGGCACTTTTCGTTGCGGTTCCCGTAGTACCAGTTTATCTCCTGCCTTTATCGGGCCCCGGCCCTCAAGCTTTTCCCGAACAACCACCGTGCGACTGCCGAACTGCTGCGGCGAATCCAGTCCTCCCGCCACGGCCAGGTAGATAAGCCGGTTGTGAGCCGAATGGCTGATGGCCAGCTCGTCGCCGTCGTTCAGGTTCAAGGTTCGCCACATTTCAACGGGTTCGCCGTTCACGGTCACGCTGGTTCTGGCGCCAGTGATGGCAATCCGGAGCGAGCCGTGGGCAATGGCGCGGAATCCCCCTAACATGATTTCCAGGCAGCCAGCATGGCGAGGGTTGTCCAGCAGCTTGTTGGCCCAGGTAAAGCTGATCAGATCAAGGGCGCCGCCTGCGGCCAGCCCGTGGTGGCGATAACCCCGGCGACCACTGTCCTGCACAGAACTTTGCACGCCGGGATGAATGACCTCCAGCCAGCTCATGAAATGAGCTCCCCACCGGCGGCCAGAAACGCCTCCCGGCTGATGGGGGTAAAGCGCACCCGATCGCCCACCTTGAGGAGCGACAGGTTCGTTGGATCAAAAAGGCGTGTCGGGCAGCGCCCAATCAGCTGCCAGCCGCCCGGAGAAACCTGCGGGTAAACTGCTGTCTGCCGATTGGCAATGCCAACGCTTCCGGCGGGTACCTGTTTGCGAGGAGTGGTTTTCCGGGGTGCGGCGATGCTGGGGTCAACCTGCCCCATAAAGGCGAAGCCGGGGGCAAATCCAAGCGCATGCACCCGGTATTCAACCGAGCTGTGTCGACGAATCACTTCCTCGCAATCCAAGCCGCTTTCCGAGGCCAGCCACTGCAGGTCAGGCCCGGTCTCGGCACTGTAATACACCGGCAGTTCCACCAGGCGGCTTTTCAATTCCGCCGTGTGCGCCTGTGTACTCAGCCTGTGAATGATGGGCCTGAGTTCGGCGGTTACCTGCCGGAAATCGATGAGCATGGGGTCGTACACCACCATCAATGTGGTGTATGAGGGCACCATATCCACCAGCCAGTGAAAACCGGCACGACGGAAGCTGTCGACGAGGCTGGCAATGCGAGCGGGCAGGGTATCGTCAATGGCCGGGGCCAGGGTAATCAGGATGGTGTCTTCGGAAACCGGTTCAATCATTGGCCGGATTTGCCGAGCGCCTTGCGGATGGCTTTGATCGCCTCCAGTGCGGCATCATTGTCGCCATGCACGCACAGGCTGTCGGCCGGAAGCTCAAGCCAGTGGCCGGTGGTACTGAACACACCACCTTTGTCAGCAAACGACTTTGCCTGGCGAACGATGATGTCCGGATCCTCGTGCACCGCTCCGGCCTGGCGCCGGGAAACCAGTTGGCCTTCGTCATCGTAGGCGCGGTCTGCAAAGGCTTCCAGCAGCAGGGGCAGGCCAACATCGGCCGCCATCTGCTGATGTTCTCGGTAATTGCTGGTGACCGGAATCATCAGTGGCAGATCGGTCCGGAAGGTGCGTAGGGCCTCCATCACGGCGCGAAGCAGTCTATTGTCCCGCATCATGTCGTTATTCAGGGCGCCATGGGGTTTGACGTAGCTTAGCGTCAGGCCTTCACTCCGGCACATGCCTTCGAGCGCCCCGAGCTGATACAGCATCAGGGCTTCGATCTCTTCCGGCGTGTGGTGAATCGAGCGCCGGCCGAAGCCGGGCAGGTCGTGATAGGACGGGTGAGCGCCAATAGCCACGTGGTGAGCGGCTGCCAGTGCCAGTGTTTTGCGAATTACCATAGGGTCTGCGGCATGAAAGCCACAGGCCACGTTGGCCATGTCGATCAGGGGCATAACCAGGTCGTCCTGGCCCATTTGCCAGGCGCCGTAGCTTTCCCCCAGATCGCAATTCAGTTTCATGGCACTGTCCTGTCTTTCCTTAGATGTCGCTGCGGCCCGGGAAGGTGGCCTGTTTGCGCTCTTCCGCCAGTCTGGCCCGCTGTTCCAGGGATTCCGGCGAATTCTCGGGAATAGCCCATCCCTGCAGATTGTCCTCAACCAGTTGCACCAGCGCATCAATGTGCCCCGGGGTGGCGTTCAGGCAGGGGATATAGCTGAAGCTTTCGCCGCCGGCTGCCCTAAAGTAGTCCCGGTTTTCCTCATTGATCTCCTCAATGGTTTCCAGGCAATCCGAGGAGAACCCCGGGCAGAACACATCAATGGATTTTACCCCTTTTCCGGGCAAGGCTTTAAGGGTTTCATCGGTGTAGGGTTGCAACCATTCCTCCCGCCCGAACCGGGACTGGAAAGTGGTCATGTACTGGTCTTTACCGAGGCCAAGACGCTCCGCCAGCAGCCGTGATGTCTTATGGCATTCGCAGTGGTACGGGTCGCCCTTCAGCAGGTATTTCAGCGGTACGCCGTGGTAGGAGAGAATCAGCTTTTCCTTGCGGCCATGTTCGGCCCAGTGGGATTCAATATGGCGCGCCATGGCTTCGATGTACGGCGGGAAATCGTGGTAATGGGAAACAAACCGGAAATCGGGCAGCCAGCGCCGCCGGGTAAAGTCTTTTGAAATGGCATCGAACGTTGAGGCCGTGGTCGAGGCTGAATACTGGGGATACAGCGGAAGTACCAGCAGCTTGCGCACGCCCTGTTGTTGCATCTCGTCCAGTACCCGGGGGATGGAAGGGTTGCCATAACGCATGGCGAAACCTACCACCACATTGGTGCCGAAGCGCTGTTTCATGGCCTCACGGATACCCTCAGCCTGTTTCGCTGTGTGAATCAGCAGGGGAGAACCGTCCTTTTCCCACACACCGGCATAGGCTTCCGCACTTTTCCGGGGGCGAATGCGGAGGATGACGCCGTGCAGAATCAGCCACCACAGGGGGCGCGGTAACTCGACAACCCGCGGATCCCACAGGAATTCCGCGAGGTATCTCCTCAGGGCGGGAGTAGTAGGGGCGTCGGGGGTTCCAAGGTTGGTGATCAGTACACCGAGCCGGTCTGGCTCATTGTGGTGGTAGTTATCGATCCCGTTGTAAGGCATTGAGACGTTCCGTGAGGTGAAAATTAACGCTTGCCGGCCTGCTGCATCAGGCGGGGAATAAGCCCGGTAATGTCGTAACCTGCATTCCGTGCCCGGGACAGGATTTCCTCAGGCTGGTGGTCGCGGGCACTGCTCAGAGCCCATAGTACCGTACAGCGGGTGCCGGAACGACAGAAGGCTAGTACGGGTTTCTCGGCATCACGGATCATGGGCGCGAAACGTTCGACGTCCTGGTCGGTAATATTGCCAGACTCAACCGGCATGTAGACCCATTCAAGGCCCTGTTCTCTCGCCGCGGCCTCAATGTCGGCCATGGCCGGTTGGCCGTATTCTTCATGGTCGGGCCGATTGGCGACCAGGGTCCGAAACCCCAGACGCGCAATTTCGGCGACGTCCTCAATAGCGATTTGTGGCGCTACGGAAATACTGTCATCAATTTTTCTGATATCCACGCGTGTCTCCCAACGACGGTCGTTTAATCCGCTCGATTACTTCGAATGCCATCATACCGGCCACCATGGACGCAACAAAGACCACGGCCTTGATTTCTCCGGCACCAAGAGCCACCAGGGCGGGCCCTGGACAAAAACCGGCAATGCCCCAGCCAATACCGAACATCATGCTGCCAATAACAAGTCTGGGCTCAATACGGTTGTTCGCCGGCATTTTCATGGTGAATCCGAGGAACGACAGGGGACGCCTGCGCGCCGCGGCGAAAGCGACCAGTCCGACGATGATTGCGCCTCCCATCACGAAAGCCAGTGACGGGTCCCAAAGCCCGGCGATATCGAGAAAACCGAGCACTTTTTCCGGATTGGCCATACCGGATACCATGAGCCCCAACCCGAAAATCAGTCCTGCCAGAAGTGAGGTGACAGAGTGCTTCATCATTCAGACTCCCATCAGATGGCGAATTACGAACACCGTTAAAAATCCTGTTGCCATAAAACTCAGGGTTGCGACCAGTGAGCGAGGCGACAGACGAGACAATCCGCAGACACCATGCCCGCTGGTGCAGCCTGAGCCGTAGCGAGTGCCTATACCCACCAGCAATCCGGCGAGGATCAGAGCCGGGTAACCTGCGTCAACTTGAATGGGTGGAAGCTCGGAAAACAACAGCCACAGGCTTGGGGTGCCTACAAGCCCGGCGAGAAAAGCCACCCGCCAGAGTATATCGCGGCGGGCAGGCACCAACAGGCCACCCAGTATTCCACTTATTCCTGCAATGCGGCCGTTCAAAAGCAGGAAGCTTGCAGCGGCGAGGCCGATCAGCAGGCCGCCGGTCAGTGCAGCGCCAGGGGTAAACTGGCTCCAGGCAATATCAATCATTCATAGACTCCCGCGAAATATCGGTTTTGGAATAACCATATAATGGAGAGAAATAATAACAAAAAAAGCCCGGCAGGGAATGCCGGGCAGAGGCGTGCGAGTAGTATCCATGAAAGACTTCCAGACAAACCGACATCAACAGGGATGCCGGTATTGGGAAGTATTGACCATAATTTGAACAGTTCAAGTGAGAGGCGCTTTCGTTTGAAAACATTTTTTCATATTGCATCAGTGGTTATACTGCGGCCTTTCGTTATGCGGTTCTCAGGGCCACCACTGCAATCCGGCCCCGGCTGTAATACAATGACAGCTACCGCTAATGCCCGACTCCCATGAGGTATGCATGTCTGAGCACGACGACAAAAATCCTGAAAATGATCCGCAACTGGCGGGCAAGATCAAGGATTCCGCCCGGCAAATCTGGCTGGCTGGGCTTGGCGCCTACACCAAAGCGGAAGAGGACGCCGGCAAGTTCTTTGATCGTCTGGTTCAGGAAGGCGAACAGCTGGAGAGCAAAACCCGGGGTGTGGTCGAGAAACAGATCCGCACCGTGGAAGATCGGGTAGGCGAGGTTCGTGAGCGGGCCACCGGTACCTGGGACAAGCTCGAGCATATGTTCGACCAGCGGGTTTCTGGCGCACTCCGTCGCCTGGGCATCCATCGCCGGGAAGAAATCGAAGCTATGGAGCGCCGTATCGAGGCATTGGAAAGTGAGCTGTCCAGGCTGCGCGGCCAGAACACTGCGCGCGACGAGGAAGAATAAACTCTAGAGATAGGTCCGGCTGGTGAGCCGGACCTGTTCCTGCTCGTCCTCGTTCAGGTAGGGCAGCAACAGGTGCAACATTTGATAGACCCCGCGGCCCGGGTCCACTGACTCCCTGTCATCCAGATGCGAAAGCGTATCGAAGCTGCTCCAGTAACACACCGTCAGGGTAAGCTGCTCACACACCGAAGCCAGTTCATCCGAACCGATGTTCATGATGCCTTGCCGGCGAAAACTCTCACACAGCGTGTTGAACGCCAATTCCTTTTTTTTGAGAACCCTGCGAAATCGAACCTGAAGCTGATCGTAACGGGACAGGACATTGACCAGATCCTGGTACAGGAAACGGTAGCGGGCCACGGCTTCAAACAGCAGATGCAGGAAGAAGCTGAACTGGTCCATGGGCACGTCTGCTTCCTCGGGCACCGCCAGAAGATCCAGCATCTCTGCCTCATAGGCCCGGAACAATTCCTCAACGATATCGCCTTTGCTTTTGAAGTGGTAATACAGGTTGCCCGGGCTGATCTCCAGCTCATCAGAGATCAGCAGAGTGGTGACGTTGGGCTCCCCAAGGCTGTTGAACAGCAGCAGGCTGGTGTCGAGGATCCGATCCCTGGTTTTGACTTTCTTCATCCGTAATGGCCCGGTCAATCAGAGGTCGAATGAGGCCCACACCGGGCAGTGATCGGATGGTCGCTCCATGGCCCGGATATCGTAGGACACTCCTGCTGCTTTTGCCTTGGGCAGGAGGCTGTCACTGGCCATGATCAGGTCAATGCGCAGGCCTCGCCTCGGGTCACGCTCAAAGCCTTTGCTGCGATAGTCAAACCAGCTGAAGGTGTTGGCTTCGTCCGGGTGCAG